>Ga0210059_1010571_pt1 | contig 14216 bp, 10 predicted proteins | sample Ectturendosymbi2_FD_188042 | JGI IMG/M metagenome (GOLD analysis project Ga0210059, IMG submission 188042) | Ecteinascidia turbinata endosymbiont from Florida, USA - Sample 2 (SPAdes) (version 2) | ecosystem: Host-associated > Tunicates > Ascidians > Unclassified | place: Key West, Florida... | reverse complement strand
AAGATTGCGTTCAATAGTTACGTGCGACACAACGCCCACCACCATGATTTGAAGTGCATTTTCGAAGATTTGTTGCCATGTTTTTGTTACGCAAGAAAGGCCAATAGTAGAACAATTTGCTCGCGAATTTCGCAACCTGCCTCTGCAGGCAAAGACGCAGATTTAGTGAACTGCAAGCAAGCTCATAACTGCATGTTACCAAAACAGTGAACCTGACTCTTGTGCAGTGTGAGTGTCATATCGGCTAATCAGAATTAAACTGCTGATTTCACGTTTTCCAGAAATTTTTCCTTCTTAGTCCCACTTTCCAGGGGGCAAATGCCCGTTTTGCCTCCCCCCCCTGCTGACTCCCATGCTCGGAATCTTCTACTGCTGCGGGCTGTCATTGGGGTCGGACTCACTTGGTGATGTTCGCACGATGACCGAGTCCCGACTTACAGCAAAACAGCGGCAATGGATGACTTTCTGATGCCTTCGGGTGATGTGCGCAAAACCGCCACAGATTGAAAGCTAGAGATGCTGAATGTAAAGGAAGAAAAACTCAAAGTGTCTTGGATCTTGAAAATGCAAATCCATATCAAATTATTCATTGCATTAATGCTTTGCGGACACCTCGCCGATGAAAGTCAAGGGTCACGCACGCAGAAAAGCAATAAAACATTAACGGACGGCGAATTGGTCGACGAAGGACCAGGATCGTACACACATGAAACTAATTCGTGCCAGCATTTCAGGTAAGCCCTGCGAAACAGCCCTCAGGTTCTCAATGCTGTGTTACTGTTTCGGATGGTTTAGCCTTAGCCAAAGAACGTAATGTGATGGACTCTCAAATGAACTAAAATTCATGGTTTCACATGTAATTTTGTTTTGAAAAAGTCATTGTGCAAGCAAAAACTTCTTTTCTTGACTTTGTGTGTATCTAATTACTTTGACACCTGAGTTAATAAAATACTTGCGCAGTGAACAACTGTTAAAACACCCTGGCTCTCATTAAGGTGGCAAAACTAGCTTAATGGCTCTCTTTCTCATGTCATCAATTCAGCTGTTAGGTCACAGTATGTGACGATTTTACCCCTGGGTCTTCATATGCCAAAAGTTCTATTGGGGGCAGGAGCTTGCTAAGCTGGGTCAGTGATGTTCGCACCGGGGCTAAAGACAGTGTGATAAAAACCAACAATCAACATAATACGCGTAAATGCTACACGATTGGGAATATTTACACCACTAGATTTATGTGTGACCTGGTCTAGACATTCAGCACTTTTACAAGCAATTATAGTATCCTTTATACAGATGAGCCTCTTTGGTGACTTTGAAGCAGTCAGCCAGCAGTATCCACAGTTTACAAGAGCCAAAAATGCTGAACTCATGGTATTTCGATTATGCTTAAATGCAAGTCTATAGGCTCTATTGAGCTCTTGGTTTTGTTTCATAAAATGAGCATAAAAAAGTCTTGCAAATCCCGAACACATGACTTTACCATCCGTGGATGGAGGGGCAAATAAAAAAATTCTTACTCTTTCAAATTTGGCAGTGGGTGAAAAAATTACTTGATGTTCTTTCAAAACACCTAGTGCTGCTGGAATTGATCTATGTTTGAAGGATTGTATGTTACTGGATAGACTAAATCAGAAAACCTACTGTTAAAATGGCTTGATGCTGGATTGCATCGGCCAATAGTCTTCGCCCAAGACTCTATACAAGTTGTAAAGACAGTTGCACGTGGCTTTTATATTCTTGGTGTGAATAGTGACACTAAAAGTTAGTTATCATAGACATCAGCATAACACGCAACTTGAACTATTTCCCTACCAAGTAAGCAGTACTTCTTTACAGAAAAAGCAACGTGAAAACTGCAAAGGAGAGTGAAATGCACAGTTAATTTTTAGAGTACGTTTATTACAGTAAGTAATGGTTGTCAAAAGAGTTTCAGTTGTTACTTTGCAAAGTCACGATCCTTTCAATTTTACGAGGATTTATGATGTTACTAGTTTGATGGATCGATTGATTGTTTTATATGACTCAGCTCATAAACAGAAACAATACAAAAAGCCATCATGCAAAGAAGCTGTGGATCAAGAGTAGTTGATTGCACTATTACCCATACGCATCCACCGAAGGCCCTCGCTCACTGCTAAAACGAGTTTATTGTAGAAATACGACTCGATAGTTGTGCTTGGATTTTGGACGATTTTAGGATACATGAAAAGAAATCTTCTCCCAAAGCTCGAACAATGTAAGAAACTTTTATGATTGCTGATGTCTTCTTGCAACTAAGTCTAGTCAGCTTAAACGTCATGAAGAATTTCTAAATTCGTCCAGGTGGTATGGACGTTACATTGCTTAGCACATTATGCCACAAGAAAGGAACCTTTAGAACAAGATTCAACAAAACACAGATTCAGTAGAAAGATCGCATTAGTTACTTCGTAGTATCCAGACTTAAAACTTAAGCAATGCGATCTTTAATTGCTCGACCGACAAAGAAACGTATTCATCAAAAGAGGAAGTGCGGACGAAGTCAGGACACAGGAGCGACAAGACAGAGAAAGCCCTTCATAATATTTGACTGTTTGGTATACCCTTAGCTGAAGCGACGTTGGCATACGCTTATTTTTCATGTATGAGTAAACTGGTTTTGCAACCAACATCATCAGGCCTGCATGAATAAAATGAATTGAACAATAAAAACATATGAGCTATCAACTCTTAACTAACTCACGTAATAGCCACAAAAAAATTTAAACTCATGTTAATATGCTTTCATTATTTAAGTGCGTGAGAAGCTGCACTAAAGATAGAAGAAAATAAACATATCTGAGAGCCAACAAATTGGTGCGACAATATCAGATCTCTCTGTAATGTAAAGGGTCAAAGCTTTGGATTTTGTCGTATTCAATTGATAAACGATTATCCAGTGCAATATAGTTGGTTTTTACTTGTAATTTGCGATAGACTCAATCCAAATTGGAAGCATGTTCAAGCATGAAACTAATTTCACTATCTGAAAAGTCAACAGAAAAGCTTTTCCGTATTTCAATAAGGAAAATGCCTTCAGAATGGAACATTCAAAGCATTTCTTCGCAGCTGCTGCGTTGCATTTGCTAAGTTGTTCGTGCATTGGACAGCTACAATATATCATCTGGAACATTCATTCCAGAAGCGGTTTTCAGCGTGAACCACTTTGACCAGCAGGTGACGCAGACTTCAGGCAGAAAGTATTACAGATTTTTCAGTCGACAAAGAAATGAAACATGGAAAGAAGTTCGTTTCTGCGGGTCGTTGGAAAGTACAACAACCATTTAGTGCAGACAACTACATGCCACACATGATTTATCTCAACTGTAGACCACCTGCAAGGCATCATGGAGAAGTCAATCATCAATATCATGGACGTAATGATAGCTTCAGCTGAAATGCAGAACCGGCCTTGCTTTCCGGTTATTGAAAAACTGTGCGCTTTCTATGAAAAGTGATCAAGCTAAAAACTCGTAAAAGATTTACAAGCCATAACGGCAGTCGCATCTTGTTCTCGACTACACGACGCCATTGGTGAAAGACAAAAAGAATTAAATCAATTTAAACTTGGAAAGTCATTATTTTTGTAAGAGAAAGTATCAAAATACATAGACGGCAATTATTCATGATTGTGCACAACATACTTCTAATGCCATTAATCCAGTCAGGTCAACGAACACTGGTAAACCAATCAAAATTTACAAACTGCTCAAATGTTCTCTGAACACGAACATATGTTTCTAAGAAAGGGCAGACAAATTTCAGGCGGTGGTGTCAATTATTCTGTCGTATTTATTGCACCATGACTGCACCGTCAGATCCTGTAACTGCTTTATGTTTGATGCCATTCCAAACAAATAGATTGGTTTATTTTCCCAAGCACAGCTGTCTTATTAGAAGCATCGCACCGTAAAAACCAATGAGTTGAATAAAACCAGTTTGGACATTTGGAAAAATTAAGCTGCCGATGGTCAAGGTTGATTTTGAAATGTTTAACATACTGTCATCGAAATCATTGCTTTTCACATTGTTATTTCTTGCACGAGTTTCTTGTAGTTTTAATACTCTGGTCGAAAAGCAGATTTCCTATAGCCAGAAATATAGCAACATCATGGAGTGAAACCTCCCAGGTAAGAGATCGTAATGTGGTACACCTCGACCTCGGTCATACGCAAAGAACTTAAATTTCAATGTTCTTATTCTTTGAATTCTGTTTCCGATTTTCTAGAATTATATGCTCCCTAAATTTTCAACAATGCAACAAGACGGATGATCCTAGAAACGCTAGTAATTATTCACCTGACTTGTATGTAGTCTTAGAAACTTTTTTCCTGGTAAATACCTTGCCTTACAGAGAATCATAACCCTAATTATTATGAAACTTAACCCTAAATCTATACCTGCCGGTAAAAGTGCCTTCAAGTTTTCTGAACCCGGCATCCTCTGCTTCTATACCGAATTCCACTTTCCGGGGAGGTTATTCAATTTTTCTGTGACTTAAAGCTTCACTTTATACAGCTCAGCATTTACAGTGCATACCTACTTTGTAAATAAATTATCGTCTGTTTTACGTGTAAGCTTTTGTAGTTGCGGCTGTTAAAGTATATTGAAAGAATACCTCCAACCATATCCGCTCTTTCTGGAACATCGTGAATGCGTTTTAGCAGCTGTCCGTGTGATAGTTGTTTTTCTTTTTTGTTCAAAACTCGACCTATAGCCATGCTAACCTGCTTCACAAAATGTGCTAACTATAGAAAATGCTGCGTAGGCATCGTCTACAGTAGACATCGGGATCTTAAGAAAAGATTTTACGTTTTTACTAATCTCTATCCAGTAACTTTGCGAGTTTAATGAAGCAGATTTTGGCCCATATTTCCGCTCGAAGAGGTGCAATCTGAAAGGAATCATGTTCTTAGTTTGGCGTTATCCCATTTATTTCTGCTGCGGGGTTAACGCGAGTCATTCACATTGTCTATTCACAGCATTAGTTTTTTCGACGGGGAAGCACCATGTCTTTCGATTTCAAAGAAATTTTCAGAAAATTGTTGAGGATCATCGCTTTTGTGTTCGCAGGTCACAGTTTTCTCAATTCGTCCATCAATAGACTCTATGTCATAAAAGTGTTGCAACCACTATGGAGGCTTCAAGACTAACATGGCGACCGAAATTTCGCGTGCAGCGTAGATTCGCGCAAAAGGTGGTTGAGACCAAAGAAAGCTATTCCCAGTGATGACTTTGACAGATCTGTTGATTATTATGTCACTAACATACACACAGTATGCATTACGCACGTTGGGCTATGTTTACAATATTTATTTTGTTGCTTCTACTAGCATAGCCGGCGTAGATTTATTTATTGCGCGTGATGAACTGGCACAAAAACAGCTTCGTCCACAGTAACGATTTACAAACACAGCCATGTCACATGTCAGCGTTATTGATGCATTTGCATGTTGTGGAGTGATAATTACACTGCAAAACTGTACAAATTGCAATCCAACACATTCACCAACTAAGAAACTTTCTGATTTTGCTGAAAAAAAACGCAACACAGTCGTGCACTGGCATTGATTTACTAGTGCGGCTCTTGACTACTCAATCTTCCATCAAAACAAATCACCCAGTAGAGAATACCTAGTTATGCGTAAGCAGCAATCATATTTGCGTTCTAAAAATAATAACGTGCGATTCACACAAATCCGCGTTAGGAATGTAAGTACTTGTACCTACAATCGATCTTTATGTATTAATTGAAACTTGTAGTCTGCGTTTCGAAATATTAACGCTAGACGAGCAATGGAAAGTCCATCATGATGTGAGGAAACCGCGCAGAGAAAGAGCAGTGACGTTTCTTAGCAGAAGAATAAAGCACAGACAGCAATTAACTTGTCTGGTGATTGACACAAAACTACAGGAGTTCAGCGTTTCAATTAGAACCACAGCACTCAGTTCAGTCACAGTTTATCATGATTGAAATCGAGAAACGACATAGTCTTCACATTCACACGGCTACATGTGATGGCCGACAGCAACGCGCAACGAGACATTTCATATCTGGTAAAGACATATATGAAAGATGCTTAAATGAGCGCAGTATATTTCAACTTTTGCCTGAAAGCTGCTTCCATGAAAATACCAAATTTCAGACATAAAACCTCGCAATTAGCGCGGGTCAAAATTTCAACAAACGTTGAGATCAGCGGGCAGCCCTCTTGACTTGATTGACGGTTTACATGCGAGCGAATCATTAATCCGCGTCGGCACAGTCACATCAAAGTAAGAGCAGTAGATCAGTTTGTTGGGATTACTTGTAACTCACAAACACAAGACGACTCTTGTAATAATGCAGTTCGCCACGGAAAGATAAACATAAGCAACACTATTGCCATTAATTTAGAAGCTTGATGATAAAATTTAGGAGAAACAGGTCTCTCATCCTGAAAGACGGCTTTGAATGACACCGACTGAGATTCTTTTCTCGCAAGCTTGTACGCGTTTTGCAAAACCTTGCTTAAGCTCCGTGTAAAATGAAATTTAACCTGTCGACCCTCTGCTATCTTGTCTCTTTCACGTTTTCTTTGTTTTGCTCGCTGGATTCTGCGCAGGTTTCAAGCAAAGCATGTTAAAAACAGAAGAAAACGTCTACGGCCGCACGTCGAAGCCACAATTAGTAAAGGAAACAAGGTTTCAAGCTTCTCTTGAAATCGTTGTTGCGCCAACTGAGCGGACACGCACAGTGATTGCGTTAACTAGCAATTTGTAATGCAAATATGATCGGAACGACAACAAATCACTCCATGTTTTCGTGAGTCAGACCGCTCGGGATTGGACGACCACAAAGACATTTCTGTTTCTCGCGTTGCCGTACAACTTGCAAATTACACTATGAGCGAGAGATTGTGTTTCATTGGCGCATTTTCAAGTAATTGAGCCGATTTATTTCGAACACTGGAAACAAGAGACGGTCACACTACTTCAGCCAAAATTCTGATTTTATTAAAAATAGTTCCGAGCATTAGGACCGTGATTTGTGTGATGCTATGAAGACATGCTATGTTAACTTAAAGCGACACATGAGCAAAATATAGGTTTAGGCTGGACAAAGAGTTAAAAACACAGGTTTTTGAAAACTTAATCAAGGTTTCGTGTCTTTCTAATGCGTTATCTGAGTCAGATTTAGAAAGGTCAGCACAGACATCGTCCATTTCAGCATTTCACTGCTTGAAGAACCTCAACCAGAAAACATTCTTCTTCCATGTTACATATGCAAACTTGGGCTCAAACATTACAAAAAAACTATTTTCTTTATTCACTCGACGTCGACCTGCTCAAGCGTTTTTTCCACTTTTCACCAGTTTTTGTAGCTGTTTTGGAAGACTAGTAACCAAGTTGTTTAGCTTGTCAGTTATTAGGTACTGGCCGTGATATATCCAGTTTGAAAGCTAGAACTGATGCCGAGTATAATATCTTTTCTATAAGCAGAGCGTTTAGAGCATTCAGGACAACTATTTTTTCTTTTTACATAGTATTTCCATTGTTTCTTGATTAGACTTTTTGAAGAAATGTTTGCAAACCCAAACTTTAATTTGTATCTGACTCTGCTCATGCTGTTAAAGAAAGAAACTTACATTTTTTCGCATGGTAAGAGCACTGCGATCATTCGCTTTTTTCCCGTGATAAGTATAAAATTTTAGTCCATTTTTCTCTCATTTTGGCACAGATTTAATATTTAAAGCATCCGATTTTTTGTGCTGCGACAGAAACTCTTTACCTTCTTGGAAAATTTTGATACAGCTTCACCTTTCGCGGGAAGGTGCATTTTCTGACTTGCATGCTATAAGTTGCACATTTTCTGACCGCCTTGAAAGGCGATTACCTATTTCTATCATTAGAATTCAGTAGCATAAAATAATGGGAAGCAAAAAGGCAAAGTTTATAAAACTTAAGAAAAGTTTGGTTGACATGGAATTCATCTGCACTTAATTTACATCTGGCGAGATCATTCATAATTTTTCGTGATGCGACCAATTGTAGAAATTCAAGCTAAAAGTGTTGTTTACGCAGTACCCAATATATTTTGTGTGAGCTCCAAAGTGTCTTTTTCCCAAAACGCCAGGTGAAACTTCTCTCGTGCAGGTCGCTCAGGTACTGTGAAAACTCCAAGCTTATTCGAAGCTATAGGAAGGTGCTGTGTGTCCTATCACATAACAGGCTATTTCGGAATTAACCCTTGTCACAATTATACAGCGCATATAAGAAGTAGTTAAACACACTGACGTTTTGAAGCATATATCGCGTATTTGTGCGTTATATACGGAAAATGGTTAAAACTACGTGGGGTTGTTGATTACATAGCAACTAAATTGAAGGTCAAAAAGCCCAATGAATGCGAAGCGCACTGATATTAAGCGGCAACTTGGTTTGCTTGTGAATGTCGCAGCAGCTCTACTTGCCAGTCTTGACCAAAACTAATTTACGTTCTCGCATGCCTGATTTACCGAAACACTTATGTTTGAGAAACGGACATCACGCCACCCGCGATGTTGTTACGATAATTGCACAAACTTGTTTGCTCACTTGGTTCGTCTGTCTAATCTTCAGTGCGTGGTCATGCAAACTCAATATGATTCCCGATGTTTGGCAGGTTTGCTCATTTGTACGGCGCATAATGGTTGTGTGCAAAAGACTAGTTTTGCCAAATGTGGACGAATACACCGATTCTGAAGACACTGTGGAAGCTGAGACGATGCTGATACTGATGCATGAGCACATTGTTTGAAATGGTTACTTTCCATTTTTTTAAGTTTTCAATTGCTTTTCTGAGCGAACTATTCTTTGACCTGCAAAGTGATATTGCCACCAATGCAGTGTGCTCAAGGAAAGGGAAAGCATTGTATGAGTGATTTCCAATCTATTTCATCAAATAGTACTCTAAACCTTTTAATGATAAAATCAAAAGTTCGGGAAAGATGATCATGAATTTGAGATTTCGGAACACACAAATAATTTAGACTTGACGTAGAGTTGATTTGCTACACCAGTGGTGTAGGAGGCGGGGGTGCAGGGGGTGCAAGAATACCATAGTTTTGGAGGTCACACCACAAAAACGGTCGGGAAAAGTTGCACGACAACTTTTTGGGCAAGTTTGGGAAAATTTGGGCAAAAATCCTTTGCACCCCCAAAAATTTGCTTGCTCCTACACCTATGTGCTGCACTCAACATATGTGGACTGCTTCATCAAAGATACGTTTAATTCTTGTTGATTGGAATGGAAATAAAAACATTTTTGTCAACTACATATTGCGTGATAGCTATTTGCACACACGAGCGTCGGAATGATTTTTTTCAGGGGGGCCAATAGTGGGTTTTTCCAGGTGGTGGCTAAGGAATTTTTCTAGGGAGAGCAACAATGGTGAAATTTCATTTTACGGCCTCAAAACTAAGAAAAAAATATACTTTTACTAAAACGTTCATAGGAAAATATCAAATTTCAAAATGCATTTGTGGGTCAAGGTGCCCGCTGCACCCCCTTCCGACGCCCATGCTTGTACAGAAAAGAAACAAAACAACATGCACAATCTTGAAAGAGCTGTTTCATGTGCAGAACGTGACTTGAAAAGACAGTCTTGAGGTACGCTTTTTTCAAAAGTTTCAGCTAGTAAAATACCAGCAGAATAGATCCGTGGATTAGTTTACTAGTTTAGAAAAATAGTGTTGTATTCCTCACTTTAGTCGCATATGTGATATATTTTCCAGCTAGGCACCAATACAATGTTTCAAAAGAGTGTCTAAGAAACGGACCGCATTCTTTTTTCAGATCGACAAGGCCTATTACCAGTGGCGTGCAGAGGTATGGCGATGCCCGGGGCGACTGCTTGATTGTATGACCCCTATCAAATTATAGCATTGAACAGTGGCGTATGATGGTCATTGTTACTGGTTATACGCTGTTTGTGACGTCACAATATGACGTCATATTCTCATTGCACACCAACGTTTTGGCGAAGTTTGTTGACACAACATGCATATTATTCTACACGCACTCTCCTTACTCGTTGTTGTACAACGTGTCACTGTAGGCTAACGAACATATCAGCGCTCCTAAGTTAGGAGACCGGAGCAAAACACAGCACTCAATAATAAAATAATAATAATTCATGCATTTATAAAGCGCCGAAATCCGACATGTCGCTCTAAGGCGCTGAACAATGATGTTACGAAAGTGACATGCAAAGCGAATTCACTCAACGCTGAAACAGACCAGTTCATAACTGCAAAAATATCCGGCAACGCGTTAAAACAGGGGAGTAGAACACACTCTGTGCTACGTCAGAGCAGTTCACATCTGTAAAAATATAAGGCTGCGCATTAAAACAGTGGAGTAAAACACACTTAACGCTACGACAGGGTAGTTCACAACTGCAAAAACGCCAAGCTGCGCGTATGTCTCGTCGAATAGCTGTCGAGCAGAAAAGGTATGAGGCCCGGATGACGGACCAGAGTGGTAAGTCGGGCCGGACTTTTCGGGTCGGGCCGGGTTCGGGCTTAAGTTTGTCAAAATGTTTCGGGCCGATTTCGGGCCTTCATACACAAGTTTTTATACCATTCGAAGTAACGATTTTTTTCTTTCTCGAAGTACATTTGTTCTGCTCACTGTGGTGACTTCTGTGAGTGAAGTGATTGTGATTTTTCTTCAGCTAATTCTATTTGCAAACACAGCTGCGTTCTTTTGATCTCTGCTCGGATTATTCTCACACTCTTTTTGAGAAGGCGACAGCGGTGGAGAAATTAGCACGCGATGGCGTTGCGTCGAAAAGATCAATCATTTACGCTATTCTTCGCTTGTGTTAAGAAACGATGGCCTACAATCCGGCTTTTCATGCCTATAGCGCCATCGTGGATAGTTTCGTGATAGTTTTTTTTATGTTGAGAAACATTACATTCCGCAGTATTAGCATTGACTAAAAAGCTAAGTTTGTGTTTGTTTAAGTTAATGTTTTGGTCAAGGTGATTGCTATTTTGGGTGTGATGAAACCGTGTACCTGCAGCTATCCAAACACTACGTTTTTTGATACCCCACAGTTGCGCATATCTTGACTCACTCCGTAAATTTGACTTTGGGGGCTACATCGGACTTCAAAAATAAATGTCAGGCTCGGACCGGGGTTCGGGACGGGCTCGGGTTTCAAAATGAGCCCCGTTTACAACTTTGTGGCGGACACCTCGGGTTGACAGTTTGAAACTTACTAAACTACACAAAAATCGAGAATATGCATAAAGTACGCAAGAAAACTTTCGTTTTTATTTATGTGGATATTTGCACAACTACTGGGGGCACAGAACAAATACGGGCTTGTGTGCCGTTATGATTAATCCGCCCGAACTGCCCATTAATGACAAAGCTCGATCGGAAATGATGCACACATTGCAAGCACAGGTGTGCGGCTGTATTAGCGTACACCCAGCGTTGCCACATCAAAAACCGAAGCGGAATACCAGTGGTGCATCAAAAAGTCAGCTAAATCAAGCAAGTTGAAATGAGACAGTTTTGAAATTTGGCTCAGAAAATCAATTAAACGTCTATGATTATCTCTCAATCCTTTTCTGTGATTTTCCCTTGATCGCACCACCTGGAAAAAGTCACGTCACTATCAGTTTGATTGGGTGTGGACCGCACACCTAGAATGTAGGTCCCTGGTATTGAAGAATGTGAGAAATGCTGGCATTTGAATACGTAAAAACTGGTGTTGACCAAAAAACAAATTTCGAAAAATTAAATCCATGCAGCATGTGTTAGTAACCTTGCAATAGGAAAACTCATCTAGTTACAGTATTTTAATTTTTGTAATTTCACTCATGGGATGCCCCCTGTCTTGGATGTCCGGGGCCGTCGCCCCGTTCCCCCTCCCTCTGCACGCAACTGCCTGTTACTGAGCATATGCCATCTTTGAAAAGAAATGGAAAAATAATGTCGGATGAGCAGCGGCAATAAAACTGTTTTTAATTCAATGTCACTAATCTGCCAATAATCAGAGCAAACAGTTCGAATGAGTCCATGACTCCGTGACATGACAAAGAGCCCATGACTAAACGTTGCTTAATAACGATTCATTGCCTGTTTTTCTAGCTTATGACATCGACAAATCTAGTTGCTGTTGTTCGTCTTGGATTGAACACCACAGCAACATGAATACAGGTTGAATTATTAAATACGCAAGGGTACCAGTACCAATGCTGAACTCCCACACGTAGGACGCTCCAGGCCCGCAACCAGCTTGGGACACCAGATGGGGCGAAGAATTTTCTGAGAGGGGCCCAATTTTTTTAAGCTATGTGCAATAATTTCAAACTATGTCCAACACATTTTTTCAGGGGAGGCGAAAAATTTTGCATGGGGCTTTGCCCCCCTGCGCTCACCCTGGAAAGGGGCCTGGGGCGCTCCAATCGTCTCCAGATACGATGCTTGACCTGTCACTTGCTATCATAAGGGTTTGGACCAAGAAGTAGCAACTAGCAACGTTGCAAGCGTCGGCATGGTTTTTAGAAATTAAGAAAACAGGTAAGGGTTTGCTTTTTGCATGATCAACATCCGAACACTAACCGTGAAACAAAGTATTTCATGTGTTAGTACCCATAGGTGTAGAAGCAGACAAATTTTTGGGTGTGCGAAAGAACTTTGTCTGAATTTCCCCAAACTTTCTTGAAAAATGTTTGAGCGCCAAACATTCCAGGAAGACCAAAAAAAGACAAAAAAGGGTCTTCAATCTCATCAGACACCATTTTTTGAGAAAAAAGTCAAATTCAGTCGTATTTCATTCAGTCTTATTTGAAGCTATCGAAACATCTGTGCCCAAATTTTCTGGGATTTTTCCCTAAGTTTCCAGGATTTTGCCCGGATTTTCGACAAATCAAAACTTTTGGGGATGCGTTTGCACCCCGTGCACCCCAGCTCCTACACCACTGTTAGTGCCACTTGCGGTAAGAGTAAATTGATGACATGGAATTTTTCGAACAATGTAGTTTGTAATCCGTGAAGTTTAGATGCTGCTATAGGGTAAAGGTTACTTAGGTTTTGGTCAGAATTCCTTTTTCTTAAAAGCTTGCACTGCAAACAGAATATTCAAAAAAATCTAAAGTTTTCATGGAACCTATTTGGCGCAGGGTCAGGATGAAGCGAGAAACCTACAGGGCACCTTGTCCCAGAAGAGTATGCCGGTATATCTCTTACATATGTTTACCAGTCTTCAGTGGCGTAACTGAAGGGGTGGGCAGAGGGCGAACCTCCCCCCCTGAAAGCTGAATATAAAAATCGGGCCCCCACTTAGCTTATACAGTAGAATTTGCCTAATTCGTCATTTCAAGGGGATTAGACAAAAGTGACGATTTAGGCGAAGTGACGAATTATGCAAACAGGTGAAAACTCTCATAGAAACTCATATACTTTATCATAGTAACTCGTATGCATAGTGCTCTTATTTGCAGTAAAATACAAGTTTATGACGTTATGTTGGAATACAACAATTAATTCCTCTACTCTGTCTGGACTCCCCCATTTAATCTAGCACCTTTCAAATCTTTAACAAACTGCAAAGACTTCCCACGTTCTCTCAATGGAGAGTCGGGTCGCGTTTCGCACCCTTGTATAAATTCGATAAACAAATTGCGAGGTGTAACAATTCTCGGATGATGATCCTTAATTTGTAAGAATTCCCACACGTACTAGCTGCTTAGACATCAAAAGCGAAACTGCAAATTATGTATTAGCCGAACAAAACGCTTCTAAGGAGTAGAAAGAGGTGACGAATTGAGCAAATTGACGAATTAGACGATGGCGAATTAGACGAACAAAAATGTACACAAAAGATAGGAATTCTGCGAGGACCGACGAAAAAGTAACGAATTAAGCGAATTAACGAATTAAACAAGTTCTATTTCGGGTTTAGTATTATTTTGGTTTTCAGTAGGATGTTGTTTTTTGCGTTTTCTGGAGTATTTTCCGGTGATTTAGGGTTTTAATATAGCCATCCACAAGGGCGTACGCAAGGGGGGGTTTGGGGTTAAACCCCCCCCGTTGAGCTTGATATTTTACAAAATTTTATTACCTGCGCAAAGGAGATTAATTGTTTTCGCATACTTTTTGCTTGTTAATTTGTCGACTTAATGCAAATACCACGGAATAAATTTGCATGCAAATTTCA
>Ga0210059_1010570_pt1 | contig 14216 bp, 6 predicted proteins | sample Ectturendosymbi2_FD_188042 | JGI IMG/M metagenome (GOLD analysis project Ga0210059, IMG submission 188042) | Ecteinascidia turbinata endosymbiont from Florida, USA - Sample 2 (SPAdes) (version 2) | ecosystem: Host-associated > Tunicates > Ascidians > Unclassified | place: Key West, Florida... | reverse complement strand
AATTTCGCAGTCCTCCCAGCCAATTTCACCACGAGCCGCCACTGTTAACGAGACTGACCCCAGTGGCAACATTGATTGATACTAAACAGCAGTCAGCAACCACTAGCTTTAACACGCAAATAGCAACGTTTTGGTGACATTTGTGCAACAGGCGTGATGAACGAGCAGAGTCATACCCATGCCAAAAGAACGATTATTAGGAAAAAGTTACCAGCGGACTCAAATATATTTGCATTGAACAAAACCGAAAACACTTATAGGCTATTCAGTAGCGATTACTAAAACTGGCAGACAGTCAAACTTCCTTGTAGAGCACATGTGTCAAAACTGGTGGACTGCGGGCCAAATGTGGCCCGCCACGTCTTTTTATGTGGCCCGCGAAGCTTAAATTTTAAGCTTCAGCATGCTTATTTTTTTGGAACTGTACAGTTTGACTTATCGTCGTTTTGCTTCATTTAATGCACCATATGTATGAAAAAAGAGTTAGCATTCAATTTTTGATACTGCACCTTATGGTCTGAAAAATATGGTAGAAGTGATTTATGCTGCTGCACATGAAAGTGAAACTAATTCCACTGATTGCAAGGATTTTTGTTTGTCTGGTTTTGAAGTCGCTTTAGAAAATGTAACTTCAACTTCATTGTCATATGACACAGAATGACATGTTCTCAACAGTTTTAGGCTTGAAAATTGTATGCAATGATGCCGTTATACATAGCAAAAGCAAGTGCCTACTTGCATTAGCCAGTAGCTAGTTCGACTAGTTCTAATTTGTCATTGTTTAATTCAGTGGTTCCCAAAGTGGGCGGCACCACCCGCCTTGGGGCGGTGAAGCGGGAATGGGCGATTAGGGGTCGGTGGAACAGAAACGGGCGGTTGGGATGAGATGGAGACCCAGTTAATAATTACATTTCTGTTGTCTTACTAACTTTGAATGACCAAATATCATAAAAAACAGTATGATCAACAAACATGTATGCATTTAATTTGTTAACAAAAACTTAACGTTTTGGAAACAAAACAGAGGTGAGATGCTAGGAGATAAATTGATTAACTACAGTTTCCATCACTAAAGGTAAGCTGCACAGTAGAACCGTTCTCCCCTATAGTTAAATGATTATGATTGGAATTTTTGTCAGCTGTACTTCCTGGCATGGGTGAACGAACTGCTACTTAACAATTGCTGTTTCGTTACAGTGACTATCACCGGTCAGGTTTGAGAATGCACGCTTGTACTTAGACTCAGCCTGTAACCAAAAGCGTGAGTTAAATTTGGATGGAGTGGTGTAATGATCACAAATATAATAATAACCTTGTGCGAGTTCAATTCAAAAGTAGGAAAGCAATTTATAATTTTTTACAGGTAGTGTTAGGTACCAACAAGAATAAGTTACCTAAAGGGAATCGAAAAGCTTCTGGATAACATAAGTGTGTTTCAGAATGCACTTTAGCTTGAGCAGCGCCAAGGAAATCCAGGGAGATAGAGATGGTAGAGCTAGTGGATGATTGCACATGTCACGGCTAAGTTCAAAAACTTTTAAAATATGCACATTAAATTCAATCTGCACAGCTTCAAACCAAAAATTTACTAATAATGCGGCAGAGTATTAATGGATCAATTGATCAAAGGACACCAAAGGGTTTAGAAATGCTTTGCTAAGTTTAGGCGATGTGGTGCACTTAGATAATGATGAAGAGAGTTTGTACACCTGTTGCTGCACACAGAAGGTGACTGTCAAAGGGTGTCATAGATACAGCATCTTGGCTGTCACAGTCCACAGATATCTTCACGAAGTTCAATAAAGTTAATTTGCAATTGCAGGGGAATGGTGTTAACCTCATTAAAGCCAAATCAGCAATCTTCACCTTCTTGTCCAAGTTTAATGCTGTTCAAACGAAATCGAACCCTTCATGAACTCTAACAGTTGCTAAATGAGTTAATCTACCAAATTAAGTTTTATAGTGAAATGCATCTTTGCGCTCATTCTCGTTTTAATCATTTTCAAACATCCAAATGCATAAGATACAAAAAAAGTTGTGTTCGTATGTGTGCTAGGCATGGTAGGGGGGTAGAAATTTGTTTGTCAGAAAAGGGGTGCTAGCCAAAAAAAGATTGGGAAACCCTGGTTTAATTCGCTTAATTCATCACTTCTTCGTCAGTCCCGGCAGAATTCCTACATTTTGTGTACATTTCTGTTCGCTTAATTCGTCACCTCTTTCTATCCCTGAGAAGCATTTTGTTCGTCTAATTCATCATTTGCAGTTTTGCTTTAGATGTCTAAGCAGCTAGTACGTTTAGGAATTCAAACAAATTAAATAAGGACCTCTTTCTGAGAATTGCTGTGCCTCGAAATTTGTTTATCGAATTTATACACGAGGTGTGAAGCGTGAGCCGACTCCCCATTAAGAGAACGCGGAAAAGTTTATTAAAGATTTGAAAGGTGCTTGATTGAATGGATGAGTCCAGATAGAGCAGAGCAATTAATTGTTGTATTCAACCATAATGTCATAAACTTGTATTTTTCTGCAAATAAGAACACTATGTATGTACCGTATATACTTGTGTATAAGTCGAGTTTCTGGGACCTGATTTTAAGGTAAAATTTCTGGGGTCGACTTATACACGAGTAATGTTTTTGGACATGTTGCTGCTGAGTCGAGTTAAAGGTGTTGATTTTGGCACTTCGGTGAAGGGAGTCCCTTTGGCAACAATTGCTTGATCGGATTAATGGCACCGCAGGTTTTCACACTATCTGAGCAGTACGCTTTACACACTTAAAGTTAACTATGCGATTAACCGTTGTAAGTTTACAAATGCATGGTACATTTTTATGCGAATAAGCGATTTATGCAAAGAACCGGTATGCGATTAACCGGACTATTTTCTTCACGTGTGGATGGCTTTGGTTTGGGATTCTAGAATCCTATGCGATAAAGCGATTTATGCCTTTAACCGATATGCGATTAACCGATTTCGTCTGTAGTAATTATTCCAAAATATTCTCGAATTGCGGAGTCGACTTATACACGGGTAATACCTTTAATGATGCAATTTCTTGTCTTAAAATGTGTATCGACTTATACACGAGGTCGACTTATACACGAGTATATACGGTATATGTGTTACTATGATAAAGTATACGAGATTCTATGATAGAGTTTTCACCTGTTTGCATAGTTCGTCACTTCGCCTAATTCGTCACTTTTTTCTAATTCGCTTGAGGTGACGAATTAGGCAAATTCTACTGTAGTAGATGTTATGATTGACATAATAAATATAATATTCTCATCAACCTGTTACATGCCATCCAAACCTCGAATATAATATTCTCATCAACCTGTTACATGCCATCCAAACCTCGAATATAATATTCTCATCAACCTTTTACATGCCATCCGAACCTCATGTACTCCAGCAGTTTTTGTGATACTTGTGGCTACTGTTATATCAACAGATATCAAGAATTTTTTACTAATTGAAGCTGCCTACATTTGCAAAGCAGATGACTTTTGCAATTATTTGATCAATCACATATTTTTGTGATGGTACAAAATATAGAATTGTTATGTGAAAAGTATGGATGCTTTTCTAATCAAACAATACAACCAAAACAACCAATTGTGAAAAACTTGAAAACATGTTAACACACCACAGTAACATATGGCTCACCTTTAAAATGCTTTTTAGTTGTATTGCAGTGTGGGCAATGAGTCTTTGAAAATATCATAACTTTGTTTGTTTGTATTTGTTTATCTATCAATGCTGATGCAGCTCCTTCCATAGTAATTAAATGATGACCCAGATCAGTAGATCAAAAGTAATAAAGCAAACAGTATTAACAACTTCCAACTATTTCGCTTAATTTTCAACATATGCACAATAACATGTCAAAACACTGAATGTCAGTACTTGATATACGAAAAACAGGCTACTACCATTTGCATGATTAGTGGTCAAATGTTTAACACTTCATGCAGTGATGTTGCCCAACATCGAAAAAACAATTGTTTTCCATAGGGGCAACCATGTTTTTGAACCATTGATATTTGTGACTGATACATAACCATTGAACCATTGACAAATGGCGAAATTTTTCAGTGACCAAAACGTCTCAGCAAAACATGACTGAAATGTTTCAGCGAAAAATAACACCTGCACTTTCAATCACCTCAAAAGTTTTGAGTGAAGTGTAACATAGCACAATGCTGTAGCATAATCATAGGCTCTATGCGATGGTCAAGATAGTTAATTAATGAGCCAAATGACACTGCACAAGAGGATAACAAAACGTACAGAAAGCAGGGTTTCAACACGGTATTGAAAGTATTGAATTTCGAAATCGGTTTTCAAGACCTTGAAAAAGTGTTGAATTTGGCCAAAAATGTCCCTTAAGGTATTGATAAAGTATGGAAATTCCAAATGGGGAAGATCAGAAGTGTAAAGTAATACTTCACCAGCTACCTCAAGCTGGATTTGCTCAAGATCTTGACTGTGATCTCAACCAGTTCGATAATTTTTTCATCTTGGCCCCAACTTCAGATTGTCAGTTTTTTTCAAGATGAAGTTAGTATTTGAGTTGAGTTTACTGGCACAAACATTGGACATTTGCATGTCATAAAGTTAAAGTGCTGGGATACCGACAAAAACCTGTTAAACAGGTTGTCTTGTCAGGCACCCCTCAACAGTTTCATAATATTCTATCATGGTTTAAAGATGAAGGCTGGATTATCAGGTAGTTAATCAGGTTACATTTTTAAAGGGGCTGCAGTCTGCTAGATGTTCAACACAGTTCCGCAGGAGTGCTGGGTTGCATCCGGCATCTATCATGGTTTTCCCAGTTCCCAAGGAGCTTAACATGACAGAGAGAGCATAAACCTAGCGAAAATGAAACTATCCCAGGTTTCAATAACTCCTTTGCATCCAAGCAGACAATTGTTTGTTTAGAAGTCATTTATGTCAAACACATACATGGTGATAACCAGAACCGTCGACAGGAAGTCTTCAATAGGGAGGCTTTACGTTTGTGCAAAGAGTCTTGACGTTCTAAAATTTGATAAAAACTGCACTGATTTATAGTGTTTCATATTTATAGTTATAGTGTTACAACAAGGTTTCGTTGTGAATTAAAATATGTTTGATGTGAATTCATGTGGTTCCCATCTAATCGTGAGACAGTTGGTGAAGGACTATTGTTGATTGCTAATTTGGGAGGATTAAAATATGTCACGATTGGGAAGAAACTTTTGCAACCTGCATGTGGAGCCAGAAGTTGATACATTGCACATTTGGTGGAAAACAAAGACACCAAGTAAAACGTCAGTGAAGAGGAAACTTTAGAAATAAAAAAAATATAAATAATACAAGTTTTTTCTCATTTCTTGGACCAAATTGTTCCGGAGCTGGAGCCAAAAACTTATAGATGTTGGAGCCGGAGCCAAAAAATATAGATGCCCAGAGTCAGAACCTGAAATTTTAGTACTGGCTCCACAGACTTGAAAAATGCATAGAATGACAGATAATGTCAAAGCTCTTCACAAAGCAGCCAATGAATTGGCAGAAAAGCAGAAGATTTAAGTCACTTGACACCACTTAAACAGCAGGCATCAAAGAAAACACAATGCTGATCTAGATGAACAGCTTAAAGAAATGTTACGTGATTTAGGTAGTGCTGAGTGTATACATTCAGCAATGTGAAATGTAGGTCAGGGTCTCCAACTCAAATTGCTCTGAGGGCCAATTGAGAGCTTACCAGTTAATCAGAGGGCCACATTATCACTACCCAAGGGCTGCATTATGATGCTGATGCAACAATGGCAGTTCCTGAATTTCGCTAGAAACAGTTTTTACATCCTATTACCTGCTTAAGGTGTCGTAGGTTTTAGAGAACTCATTTCTAGCTGTCTCTACATTCGTTTAAAAGGAAGTTTTTCATTCACTGGTGGAACACTTTTAAACATTAATAACTTGAATGTTAATTATCTGAAAAGCCCTAAAAGCAGTACCGGAACACAAAACACCCGTGGGCCACGTGTTTGAGACCCTTGGCATAGATGTAGTATGATACAGTGTTCTGTTGCCTTTTGTGCTGAGTTTCATTCAGGTTTTTCTGGTATCTCTTGTTTGTGTGTAGACAAAGCAAACCGACTTAATTGCATTAGGTTTGTTTGGATTGATGCTTTAAGTCTTCAGACACTGATTCTTTAAATCTTATTCTTCTAGGTTAGCACAGTTTTTCTAAAGGAGAAGCAGTTCGTAATATTTGTGCAGTGTTGTGCAATGTGTAAAATTGTGTTTCATGATTAAGAATTTTGAAACATGAAGGATGCTGAAATGGAACGCTTGTGCTGATGCGGGTTGCGAAATTCTTTGTGCGGTAACTGAATGTTGAGTCAAAGCACATGAACTTAACCAGCTCAAAAATAGCAAAACATGTGGATGTACTAAAGTTGTTTGCCAGCATTGCGCTTAGGATAGTACACCTACAGTAATTTTTATGATGTAACAACCCACTGTTGCGAAACATTAGCTCAAACTCTTGCCATTTGGTGGGCAAGGGACCATCTCCATTTTCCATTGGTACCGTCGTTCTTGGTTAGGAATAATTCAGTCTATAGCAGCCTTTCTGAATGAACAAGACAGCATTTAACGCGCGGGTAGTGACAACCCGACTGAAACGTGGTTTTTATCACCTCAAATCTGTTGACTGCGTAGATAAGATGTGTGGAGAAGTTTTGGTTTTGTTGCCAATGAAAAGTATATTGACTGCTTGATTTTACTGCTTGTTGGACTTGTCTTCAGCTGATATGAGTTTTTAGTAGTTTTTTGACAGGTGCAGGTTTGGGACAGAAAAAGTTCGGGAGGGTCGCGGGTATTGCTCAAGACCGTTACCAGGATTTCGCAGCAGGGCGGCCAAAACCACAAGGTGGGTCACATTTTTTAAATGCAATATTGGATGTACGCAGAAACCGGGGGGCAAACATGAAATGGAGGTCACATATTTTTAAAGGGGGGAGGGGCGGGCACCACTGGCCTCCCCGCTGGTGACGACCCTGGTGTGTGTTAGAAGTGTACGGGGTGGGAGCGGGCAAGATTTCTCAAACTCCTGCAGGAGCGGACAAAAAATTTCAACCCTCACAGGACTCTGTTGTAAAAAGACAGCAGCACCAGACCAATCAAGTAATGCTGAATTTATGTCAGCCTCCTAAACATTTGTTCTGCTGTGAATACTTTGCAGTTGAAATTTCAACTAAGCTCATCCACTATTTTTATCATTGTAGTTCCATGGCCTTTTACATTAATTATTTTGTATTCCTTGTGGTTCAAGGTCGTGATTCCAGTACAAAGTAGAGTATAGTTGACAGATGGTGGGCTTTTGCCGGTAGGATCAACAAGTGTTAGGGATGTGCATAGTAACTTTTTAACATAGTGCAATTTGCGGTTCAAACAAATGGTTGCATCCTAAAGAAAATAATGCTCTTGCAATGGAAACTCGTTGCAACAATCTTGTATTCACCATTTGAACGAAACAGTTATGTTATTCACGATTGAGCGTATTTGCAACAGCGAAATGATTCCTAAACACATGGCTTGTTCTCTGGAAATCCCTGACGCTGTTCTGGTGTGTTATGCAGCAATCATACCCACACCGACTATGCTCCCTTTTCGTTGTCTGCTTCCATTCGTTTCCACCTACCTCTGTGAGCAGGGTTGGATATTAGGGGAGGTGAACAAGAAACAGTCACTTTGGGTCCCCATTTTTTCAGAGATTACGCAGGTACCCTTGAGAGTTTCACACTTAGTTTTTGCCTGGCTTTTTCCAGTCATCGACTGACTTTATTTTGAAAAGACCAAACAAATTAAGTCAAGTTGGTGATAATGTCCAAAAAGGTAGGGTGGTGAATACTGTTTCAACAAGTTTTACTACTATTGCAAGACTAACGACTGAAAAGTCTCAGCGAAAAAACAGGTTTTTGCATTGTTCTGTTAAAAAAGTTATGAACCACCCTAAAGCCACATTTTAATAAGATCTGAAGCAATTCATAGGTTTTTCAAAATAAAGCAACAATTATTTGCAAATGAGCCAAAAGGGGCTCCTCAACAACTGTTTTAGGGAACCTTTCTAAGAGTTTGCCTCAGGCCCCTTTGTGTGAGACTGGATTTCAACCCCTGTTCACATTTGACATTGCAGTAAAACAAAAGTCAAAAGAATAGACTGGACGTTGAGAATGACATGAGATTAGTTCTCACCAACACCCCCCCAAGAATTTCAAGACTAGTTGCACAGCTGCAAGCTCAGTCATCCCACTGATTAGCATGGGTGCTATTTGTTATGCATATGAATGTAAATACAGTGAACGCAACATGCAAAATTATGTTTTATCTTGTCGGTTGTTTTTTGAAGCCCATTGTTAATGGGTGGGGCTGAGCGACTATGTTATATTTTTGAAGGGAGTGGTGAGCTTATGTCATGTTTTCGAATGGGGTTGCAAGATAAAAAGGTTGGGAACCACTGGGTTAGGGGTTAGATTTAAATTATGGTTAGGGCTTTGGTTTACCATTATGGGTTAGGGTTAGGGGTTAGCATTAGGGGTTTGTGTTAGGGTTAGCATGAGGGCTTAGCATTTGGGTTAGGGGTTGGTGTTAGAGTTAGGGTTTAGCGTTAGGGTTTAGCATTCGGGTTAGGGATTGGCATTAGGGTTTGGGGTCAGCATTAGTGCTGGGGTTAGGGTTGGCGTTAGTGCTGGGGTTAGCATTAGGGGTTACTGTTTAGGTTGGCATTAGGGTTAGGGGTTAGCATTTGGGGTTAGTGTTACGGTTAGGGATAAGCATTAGGGTTGGGGATTAGTGTTTGGGTTAGGGTTTATGGTTAGGGATTAGCGTTAGGGTTTAGACTTAGGGTTAGGACTTAGCTTTAGGGTTTATCTTTTGTTTTTACTTCGTTTCTGCCAAGCTTCGGACTGGCACCACTATAGCTCTAGCCAAGCCGTTGCCGTCGGCATTTTGGTGGCAAAATAGACACTGCCAATATTTTAGTATTGTAAATTAAATATGTGCTTCTCCCAAACATCCAATGCATGGATGTTTGCGATGTTTAAAAATTTTATGCATTCACAACTGTTAAAACCTATTTTCTTGTCCCCGAACGGTTGTGAAACTCAGATTACCAACAGTTATCAAACTTCAGAATAGACTTCTTTTACCATAGTGTAATATCACCTTTTGCAGTAAAATTATTTTCACTACCGTTTAGTTCTCATTGCTCAACGCAAAATATCGGTTTTAGGGACTCCGGTTATGTCATCAAACCTCTGCAACCAAGCTCCGCTGTTTATGGAGCCCCGCCTTTTGCAGGGCACCTGAGTAACGCATAATAGGTATGCAGTAGAGTGCATTAGGCTTGGTAGAAACATAATACCTAAACTTAACCCCTATACCTAATCCCTAAAACATATACCTAACCCTCAACCTTAAACCTAAACCCAACCTCTAAACCTAAACCCTAAAACTAAACTAAATCTTAAGAGAAAAGTTTGAAAACTTTTGAAAAAAGTATCCCATGAATTAAAACGTGAAACTACAGTAGAATTTGCCTAATTTGTCACCTCAAGGGGATTACGAAAAAGTGACGAATTAGGCGAAGTGACGAATTATGCAAACAGGTGAAAACTCCATCATAGAAGCTTGTATACTTCATTCTAGTATCTCGTATACATGGTGCTCTTATTTGCAGTAAAATACAAGTTTATGACATGGTTGTATACAGCAATTAATTCCTCTACTTCATCTGGACTCCTCCATTTAATCTAGCATCTTTTAAATCTTTAACGAACTGCAAAGTCTTCCGCGTTCTTTCAATGGTGAGTCAGGTCACGCTTTGCACCTCATGCATAAATTTGATAAACAAATTGGGAGGTGCAACAATTCTCATATAAAGATCCTTAAGTTGTTTGAATTCCCCCACGTACCAGCTGCTCAGACATCAAAAGCGAAACTGCAAATAGCATATTAGCCAAACAAAACACTTCTAAGGGATAGAAAGAGGTGATGATTTGAACGAATTGACAAATTAGATGAACAGAAATGTACACAAGAGATAGGAATTCTGCTGTGACTGACGAAAAAGTAATGAATTAAGTGAATTGACGAATTAAACGATGACAAATTAGACGACTTCTACTGTACTGCTACCAACACAAAATTTGCCAAGGTGAGAGCTGAACTGGAAACCATTCGCTCAGCAGATGTAAACATGTCAGCTGTGCTACCATGACGGTGCTGCTGAAGTGACAAACTCAGCATTTTATTCGAACAGCATCATGAGCAGTGGACCTATAACCACTTCCCATAATTATTGAAGTAGTTCTGTTTGTTTTCCTGCTTTACTATATGCAGTGATTTGGGTCATCATTTAAATACCATGGGAGTAGCTCATCATCTGATGCTAGTAATGTCCAAGCATTGAAAGATATAATCAATTACAAACAAAAAAAATTATGATATTTTAAAAAACATCTTGGTCACACTGTACTGTGATAAAAAAATTATTAGTATTAGAGTTGAGCCTTATGTTATCATGGTCTATTCAGATGTTGTGACTGTTTTTAAGTGTTTAATAATTGGCCATATCATCAGAAAAGTGTTGTATTTTTCATGTAATTCCAAGTTTTGTACTATCGCAAGAATATGGTATTGATCACATCTAAAAAAACTCACCTGTTTTGCCGTTGTAGTAGCTTCAGTTAGTGAAAATATTTAACATCTGTTGATGTAACAGTAGCACAAGTATCACAGAGATGCTTGAGTATGTAAAGTTTGGGATAGCTGATGTCAGCAGGGCAGTTGCTTTTGCTATCATGTGCATACCATTTTCAAGCATACAACTGTTGAAACCTTGTCGTTTTGTATCATGTGAAAGTAAAATTAAGGGTGCGTTTTCTAAAAATGAGTTTTCAAAATCTGACGAAAACAAAAATCCTTGTAACTAGTGGAATTCGTTTTCACATTGATGTGCAATAGCTTAAATTAGGTTATATTTTTATATGTATTGACTGAGTGATAACAACGCATTGCTCATACACATTTGATTTTTTTACTCATAAATTGTAGAGTCTTAATAATCACTCTGTTATGAAACTATGATAGTTTAAAAATTCACTGAATTCATAGTGAGCTCCTTCTGAAAGGCTGTTTGATATGGAACAAATGCTAAAGATTATGCATAGGATTCTATACTTCATGGCATTGGAATTAAGTTGAGCAGTATTTATGTCTTAGATGAGTGGATACATATAATATTTGTTTCCTAAATAAATCAAATGTTTCTGCTCTAACTTCTTTTTGATGTGTAGAAATGCAAATGTCTGTTTGGTTTGTGTCACAGAATTGATGTGGCATTTGAAGTTAGGGAGCTTGATCAGTGAAGTGGTAGTGGTGAAACACGAACTGAGGTGCACAAGATAGCAGGAGCCTGAACTGTTCGTAGAGTTTTCATCAGTAGGAATTGTTTATTGGTGCAGAAGATTCAAAAGTTCTGCATCTTCAGGGAAAGGGAATGTTATTTGTACAAGGATAAATCAATGTTCTTATTTTGTTTTGCATGTGGTTCTTGGTGTAATGTTTTGAATTTGACAACAAAAAACTGTCATGTATTGTTATCACTTGATGGCACATATGAGTATGACATCTGTCACAGTTGCAAGTAGAAAATGTGATGTTGAAATTAACACTGTGGGAGCCGGTGTACGATATATTCGTACTTCGATTTTGGCCTAAAAACAGCAGTTTTTGGTTGCCTTACCAACGCCCTAGCTCCTCCGCCGATGGTGCTAGAGAGCTGTTCAAGGGCTCAAACGGATCAGCCAGTCTAGTAGACTGTACTCAAAAAAAATTTTTTGGTTGGGGGGTGCGGATTTTTTGTGAGTGATGTCATAAGTGAAGTAGTTTTGGGGTCATTTTGGCTCATGTTGCCTGGCCTAGCGCCCAACCGCTAGGCCAAAGTGTTTTGCTTAAGTTTTCATTGGAAACTAGCTTCGAGTCTGAGTCTTTTGAGCCTTTGATCGACTCTGTAGCGTTTCTGGTTCAAAAGTTATGATCTAAAATAAACAAATTAATTAGCAAATTAGTCAAATATTTTTACTAACTTACATCATAACTTTTGAACCCGAAACCGCAGCAGGTCATCCAAAGTATCAAAAGACTCGGATTGTAGTCTAGTTTCCAGTAAAAACTTCAGTGAAATACTACCACCTAATGGTTGGCGTCCAGGGCCAGTCAAAGTGGGCCAAGGTGGCATAAAAGTCCTCCACTTATGACGTCACTCACAAAAAACCTGCATCCCCAAGCAAAAATATTTTTTTTCGAGTGCAGACTAGAAGACTTGCCGCGTCTTTTGATACTTTTTCCGGGTCTGTAGAACATACCGGACCGGAGAAATTCCCACGCTAAGCCATGTGTGTTTAGGCGTTTTTTTCCAAAAATCCTCAAAGCAGCCGGACGCCAAAGTGTTAAGCCCAAACATGTCAACATGATTCAGAATTATGGAAAGGAAGACCAACCAGTCTATTATTTATGAGCAGCTTTTGTAGTGGAGAACTGACTGCATATTTTGTCGTAGTAATTGTAGGCTAAGTTGTAATAATTGTAGGCTAGTAAGTCATAATAATTGTAGGCTAAAAAATAGATGTGCAGCAATCAACTATGTTCAGACTACATACAAACTGGATTTGTGAAAAGTTGCCAATTTTGGGGTAGTGACTTTCGATTCTGTATAAAATACACTGTCTGGAATATCACATTATGTTTTGATCATTTAATAATTGTCATAATTTGTGGAGACAAAGAAAGCAAAGCGCTGATGTGTTTTCACAATCCTGTGAAAGATGTACGTCTACAATGTGATGCTGATCAAGTAGGCCTAATACTGATTTTACTTACGCGCATGTCGAGTGGTCAAAAAATAGAACAAACCACCTTATCTTGCATTTTATGCTAATTTTACAAGTTTGCATAACGGCCTAGGTATGATATTTCATAGGGTGAATTGTGGCATATTGATTTGTAACGGAAGGAATTACATGAAGAATGGATGGTAATTTTCGCCACTAGTTAGTCAGAAAACGGCTTCACTGGAGTGCTGAATGTCTTTTGGCATAGCGTTTCTTTATCATTGATGAGCTAAGGTTCTAGCACTACTTGCGCAGACCTGAATTTGAAGACAAGTTTCTTAATTATTGCCGTTTGCACAAGTCAATCTTTGTTGAGCTGGGTGTTAAATATGTATCGATAGGATTGGCACAGATCAGTAACTTATCAAAACTTATTGAAACCACTATCAATCATGTTATTGGCAGTGCATAACCTACAATCCAACTTCGGTTATGCTTTTCAACCCAAAAAGTTTGCCTTACGTTCTTAATATATAACTCTTTCACCAGTAGTTTGCATAGTAACATGCATTAAGGCTATGGGTATAAAAGCAGTTGAAGCCCTTCACCAGGTTTTGTAGTGGGAATAATTCAGTGGATATGTTTGGCAACAAAAAGAGTTACGTTCCTTGCAGTTTTTGTCTATGGTCATGATGTATATATTGACATACCGCATTTATTCGATTGTAAGCCATGGCTTATAAAGTTTTTTTTTCAATCATTTCATGCTGCTTGTAATCAAGGGCGGCTTATATTTTTTTATTTGTTTACATTATCGAAAGCTATAGATGACGCTCAGTCTTTCGCATTCCATTCTCTTCAGCATCATGTGCACATCTGTCACAGGAAGGAATATGATGAACAGAAGGCAGTTGTAGTGGTGTAAACATCATTACTAGGGTTACACATAAACGTGAAACATGCTAGTACACGAAAGCATCTCAGAGGATTACGTAACCTATTTTCAAGTGCAGCTTACAATTAAGGGTGACATTAATTTTTTAACACCATTTCATGTTGCTTACAATGAATTAAATACACTACGGTTTCAGTTCATTATTCATGCACACATAATAGAAATGTCATTTTTAGAGATCAACCAATATGGCTTCTTTGGGGCTGATACCAATATATCGGCCATTCATGGGCCGATAGCTGATACCAATAACCAGGGTTGCCAAGTCGTAGGGAGTTGGAGGTTTTTGGGTGGAGTTGGAGTCGGATTCCTGACAATACTGGGAGTCAGATATTTTACCTCCGACTTGGCAACCCTACCGATAACCGATATTTCC
>Ga0210059_1010569_pt1 | contig 14217 bp, 13 predicted proteins | sample Ectturendosymbi2_FD_188042 | JGI IMG/M metagenome (GOLD analysis project Ga0210059, IMG submission 188042) | Ecteinascidia turbinata endosymbiont from Florida, USA - Sample 2 (SPAdes) (version 2) | ecosystem: Host-associated > Tunicates > Ascidians > Unclassified | place: Key West, Florida... | reverse complement strand
AACACCCGAACAACCAACCGTGTAGTGAATCAGTAAAATTTGACACCAAGTGAGTTGATAATCGTTTTGAGAACCGTGTTGCAGCTTCATGTAAAAAATCCTATTGATACAACATCCCTGGTACACGATTGTTTATTGTTTGGCTAAGATAACAATCGCTTAAATACACATGCCATCGTTTAAATTACTCAATATCAAAAACGTCTTTCAACTGCGAGTAGTGTCCCGATATCAAAACCACTTTTATTTCAATACAGCCTTTGCAGGTTTATAGCCTACAGCATAGCCCATAGTGCTGCCCCCATAAAAGTGCCACCAGGGTCGGACTTCCCCCCCTTAGCTACGCCACTGAGTGAAACTACCACTCGGATGGTCCTTGTTTGGGCCAAGTGTTTGGAACGCACAAATCTCTTTGCAGGTGAGCCTTGTGCAAACCAACTCGCTGCAACAGCAGTTGGAAGACAAGTGGAAGGCCAATTTCAGAGATACAAATTTTCAAGATGGCCCGCAAATGTCGAAGGAAGACAGGCATGCCCTTGATTTAATGGAAGGCTGTGTGAAGTTCAACGACGGTTATTACGAGTTGCCGCTACTGCGGCGTCCAGAAGCGCCGTCTTTACCACAGAATTGTGAGTTGGCTATACGCCGTTTAACTTCGTTGAGACGTTTACAACGCGACGATCTTTCGCAAAGGTTATGTCAATGCTGTTCAGAGCTACATTGAAAAGGGCTATTAAGTGGCACTTGCCACATCATGTGATCAACCCACGTAAGCCGGGTAAGGTCAGAGTTGTGTTTGACTGCGTCGCAAAATGGTAATGTTGATCTCTCATTGACGTGCTGCTACATGGTCCTGACATTGCGAACTCACTTGCCGGCGTGTTAACGAGGTTTAGGATGCACCCTGTTGCAGTGGTGGCGGACGTGCAAGAGATGTTTCATCAAGTGGGAGCACAACAACGCGACTGCATTGCGCTACGGTTTGTAGGTTGGCCAAAAAGTGACCTCACGAAAGATCGTGTTGACTGCCAAATTGTAGTGCATTTGTTTGGTTTTACTAACTTTTGCCTTAAAAGGGTCGCGAAAGACAAGTTGCGAATTCGATCCAGATGCAGCATCCATTGTGCTCAACGACGTCTACGTGGAGGATCGCCTGGTTTCGTTTTGTGATGATGAAACAGCAATTAAGTTTGTACCGCAGATAAGTTATACTTGTACAGTGTGGATCCAAATACTTGTAAAGTGTGGATCCAACTGACGACTTGGCTTAGTAACGGCCAAAATGTTTTGCGAACTATTCCAGAAGCCGAGAGGTCAAGACCTGTCGAGTTAGAGTTTAATTCCGGTTCAGACCTGTGTGAACGTGTACTTGGTGTGCATTGGAAAGTAGACAGAAATGCCTTTGGATTTATATGTTGAGAACGGTAATGTCACGAGAAGGACTGTACTTTCAACGATTTGCTCCTTGTACGATCCTTCAGTTTTTTGCTCCTGTGATGATAACCGCGAATGTTTATGCATGAGCTTGCAGACGTGTTTCATCTTGGAATAAACCTGTACCAGAAGATGAAAAGACGGAGTGAAACATATGGGTAAATAAGCTCGAACAACTGCACGACGTTCGTGCCCCCAGATGTGTGAAACCTTCGTAGAACTTCACAGCCTGCCAATGTCATCTCCATTACTTCAGTGATGCCTCTGCACAAGCGTATGCAAAGAAGGGCTGTGCACAGTTGCCTCCCGAAGTGCTTTCGAAAGAAGTCTGCTACGGAAGACGTCGGTCGGCTCGGATACAGTACGCAGTATATCAATACTGGCGACGACGGCGACGCGAACACTTGTCTACCATTCGACCGCGTCAGACGTGGAATTCATGCCGAAACAATTTGAAGGCGATGGTGCTTCTGGTTGATGATAGTCAGCCAAGAAATCGTTGGTCGCATCAACGGTGTACTCCCCGACCGACAGGCCCGTAGCCAGGTTTCAAGGTTTGGTGGGTACAATATATTTTTAGGGGGGAAAGATTTTTACTTTTGTTATATGTTTAAAACAAATTTTTCTGGGCGCAACAAAATTTGGGGGTCACAAAAGAAATTGGGGGGTCACTGCACCCGAATGTCCCCCCGTGGCTAAGGCCCTGCCGACCGATGCGGACTTGTGCGTCAATTGACGCTAAAACTTCTGTAGGACAACTGCTTCGACCGATCTCCAAGTTATCACTGGTGTACCGTGGCGAAAGAGGTTCGCAGTGACTGACTGTTAGTGACTGCCATCAAGTTGCCAGTTCGTTGTTTTGCTTTTTGATGTGCGTCGCAGCAATGAGGCAACGGTATAGTTGGCGTGCATCGATAGAAGGCTTTTCTGTTTTTTTTCATATTTACGCCAATGCAGCAAGGCTGTGCGCTTTAAGAATTGAATGCGCGGTGTGAAGTGGTTATGGAAGGCGGGATGTTTTTTCTTTATGATATTAATGTCGTCATTGTTCTATTCGCCCATTGTGAAGCGGTGTGTAACATCGCGAAATCCCTTCAAAGCGCTCATTGCCTCTCTCTAGGCACGTAGATTAATTTGACGTGTTCCGCGTTCCCTAAACGGCCGCTTCAGGTTTCAGTTGTGCCATTCTCATTCTTTGGCGAACCTGGCCCAGTACGAACAGATTTGAACTGTACGCAGGGCTCCTATGTTTGAACTCGCTCTAAGTATGCGCTGTCAGCTGTGCTTTAATAACCTAAAGGTTGTATATAGCGAGAGTGTATTCAGATAGTTGAAGGCGGCGCGTTTAAAGGTCCAGGCCGAATTGTCCTTGCAGCGTGAAGACTCTACAGTTACAGTCGTCTTTAGAGCTTCAACTTACTGCCTCCAAGGTCTCTTACAAGTAGACTCGTTTTGTGGCGTTCTGGGTAGTTTCCTGCAGATCTTCTGATAAACAGGATACACATAGCCTAAACTAAGAAATTTTCACTGGGCGGCAATCGCAAGAGAAATTAGGAATTGTAGTTGGCTGGAAGAACTGCAGTGCTGCCGGTGATGATCAATCGAGGTTACATATTCGTGCAACTTGCGGCACGATTTTTCTATACTTTCATGGCAATTTCGTACCTAATGAATAGGTGTCTAACTGCAAGGAAGATTTCTAGAAAAAGTGCTTTAAACCACTAGTTTTTGTCATTTAGAAATAGAAACATGTCCCGCAAACATCCCGGTTGATTTCTACGTTAGAGAAATCATCCCGAGAAACCTTATGAAAGCTACAAAATTGAAGCCTACCGATTTTCCTGTAAATTTCTTGATTTGGTTGCTCTTTGGTCCACCTGACTCGACAATCCGATGGTCTTTCAACTAGATTACGCAGCGATGCATTTTTTGGTTTTGTGTTGATGTCGTGAAAGCCAAAAAACAAAATCCTTTTTTTACTGAAATTTGTTCATTTGAAAAAAAACCCTAACATTCCGGAATTTCACACATTGCTTTCTCTTTGGAAAAAGGTTTTGATAAAGTCACATTGTTTGGATAGATGGACCCAAAGCACTGTTGCTGAGTCTTCTATTCTTCGTGGTAAGAAACTTACAAACTGCTGGTCCCGAACCGTCGACAGAAAGTCATCTGTAGGGGGACTTGTCGTTTGTGCAGGGTAGCTTGAAATTCTGAAAATTTGATAAAAACTCCACTTATTTATTTGGTTGGAGCTTTGCTTGGGGGGTGGCCTAATCCTACCAAAGCTTCCAGTGACGTGGAGACTGTGTGGGTCTGGAATCATTGGCAGTTCCTGTGCCATTGAGAACTATGAGCAGTCTTTGATTTACGACTTTACCGTTTGCCTTCACAGCTCGTTCTGCAATCATGAGGACAACAAATAAACAACGCTGAACAAGCTTGTTGAGTAGGCTACTGATCCTCTCATCGACTTCTTTTCAGCTCAAAATACTTAGCAATGACTAAGTCACTTACTCCAAATTGTCTCGCTCCTTCCTCAATGAACAAGTCTACGGTGTCTTCAGCGTATTCTTCAACCATTGACGTAACTAAAGGCTTGAGCCATGGGGCCCACTAGCCAACAATCTAAAAAAGTTGAGAAATGATAGTGAATCCGGATGTGGATATCTATACTAAAACCTGAAATCAACGGAACATACTACGAAAAACGCAAAAAATAACCTACTGAAAACCAAAAGAATACCAAATCCCTGTTTTTGCATTTAGCTTGCCAGGGGGTGGTTCGCTCCCTTCCCCCATCGCTTACTCCACTGTCCGCAGCCTCTCCTTTCTAAAAATATCAACTACCACAACTTTCGACCTGAAAACGGAAATCGGACATGAGACGCGTTAAAAGTATAGCAAACAAATGCGCGTAGTTCTTAAGGACAAATGAATGACAAAATAGCTGTTAACGTTTATACCTCCAATTTACACGTGTTCTGCAAGATATTGAAGCTAATAACTGAAGACAGGCAATGCTCTTTTTTGCATCACCAAACTTGCAATGTCAAAGTTTCGGTCTCAGTTTGAAGAAGTCGAATAATTCAATAGAAAGAGTTCTTTTTTGTGACAAAGAGTTTTGAAAAGGAACTTTGCAATTACATCTGTATGTTCTATTTTCTAAATCAAACAAAATTATGTCTTTTTCTGTAGGTTATATAAAGAAAGTTTGGAAAAGAAAGGACACAGATTTGTGTCCATGGGCGTCCGCAGTGGGGAGGGAAACGGGCATTGCATTTGCTCCCCTGGAAATTGGAACTAAGAAGCAAAAACTTCTAGAAAACGTGAAATCAGCATTTTAATTCTGATCAGTTGGGTTAACTCTTGCAGTAACAGTTTGTTTGCCGAAATGGCACTTACCTTAAAAGGAACAAATTGTTCTATTATTGGCGTTTGTTGCGTAACAATAACATGGCAACAAATCTTCGAAGATGCACTTCAAGTTACGGTCTGTTACTGCAAGAGATTTAGCCGCATGAAACTATTGAACGCAGACTTCTTGGCAGGCAATGCTGCGCGACAGCAACTGGTGATAGTGGTTAACGTTTGCTTCATTTGTCAAAGTGTTTAAACAAGTTCGTGAAGTTAGTGACCAAGGAGTCTGCGCTATTTGATAACAACGACAGTTAAACTGAATCACAAATTAGGCTACTTAAGTTCCCAGTGGAAAATTAAAATTTTTCGAAGACACATATTGTCAAAAGCGTTCTGTCATTCTTCCAATGTGAGAATGAGAACGAATGCTTTTCGCGAAGATGCAATTGCTGACCACAAAGTGGAAGAATACAAAAAAAATTTTTAAGACTACTGGAGGAGTTCCAAGCCAGATATGAGCATTTCCAAGAGTGAAAATCATGCTTTGCGTTCCTTGTAAAACCATTCAATGTTGATGTAGTCGGTGATGGCTGTCCAGTTCACCAACCGTTTGTCACACACTTGACTGCTGCAGAAGTTAAACTGGCCGAAATGCAAAAAAATCTGCCTCCAAAAAAAGCTTTAGTCAATGCCACTCCGCAGTTAATTTCTGGCAACAGGTTCCGGAAAGTAAATACCCAGAATATAAAAGACCAGTGCACAACTCATTTCTATATACAGCACGACATTATTGCTACGAATTTTGTTTCTCTGTAATGAAGTTAGAAAAATCAAACCATTATTAAGCCCTGAAAAATGAACATTTGGGAGAATTAATTCGCACATCTAACAACGTACTGTCCAGATTTTCGGGGACTAGAAAATCAAGCAAAGCTTAATATTGGCAATGTAAAACTTGCATTCTTTATAGTATTTGTATTGAAACTGTGAACTGGTTTTGCGACTCGCCGGTGTTTTTGGTTTTCTGCAAATGACTCTACCATTGAACAAGTTTTCCCACCCCTGGTTTGTACTATGTGTAAAGAAGCCAGGACCGTTACTAGGGTCGCAGGGGGAGAAGCCCCCCTTGGTAAATTTTTCACCTCCCCTGGAAAAACGTGTTGGACAAAGTTTAAAACTATTGGACATGGTTCAAAATTTTTTGACCCCTCTCAGAAAATTCCCCGCACCCCCTGGTGTCCTAAGCTGGTTACGTGCCTGAAAGAAGCATGTGTGAAAACTAGGCACTGCTGCCAAAAAAGCGCATTTCTGAAACCAATACTCCCTCTAAACAGGGCGGATTCTGGGGGGCGATTGCCCACCTTAAAATCTAAGAAAGTAACTCTGTTCACCATAGTTTTATACTTTCGTCATGTTCGAATTGCCTTATTGTTCGCGATATAAGGCAATTCCGTCGTCCATTGTTTTGTTACAGCAGTGTAGTGAAGTATACATCATTTCTTCTTACAGCGCGAAGCCGTTATGAAACTGATTACCACTGAAATATCCCACCCTAACGTTACTAGCTGGATCCGCCCTGCCTCTAAAGTGCGAAACTGTGCAGTACCACCAGACCATTTGCACAGTGAAATCTCATTCTCGCGCACTTGCAACCTTCCAAAACATTGGAAAAACACGAAAACAAGGAGAAGCTATTTGAATTAACTGTGTATTTTGCTCGTATTTTGATAAGATTTTGTGCTTATTCTAATAATTCACAAAGTCTGTAATTCATTTAGAACTCTGCTAACTCAGGCTTGAAATATCCATTCTCACTAAAATAAACATTTTCTCAGTGCGGAATTTTCTTATAGGGAAAACACTGTGTGTAACTGTTGCTGCAACATTGGACATTTTTCTTTTTGTGTACGTCCATTCGCGTTGCATCGCCAACAAACTGAAAAAGATAGGCAAAATGTCGACTTTTCCCCCCTGAAAAAATTTCTGCGGACGCCCATGCTTGTGTCGTTTTTTGATGTTTATACCGGAAACGTTTGATGTTAAAACCTGAAAAGCTTTATGTTGGAATGACTAAGTCCAGATGCATCACTTGGAATGAGTCGTGATGCATAGTTAACATTGTAGTAACAGTCTGGAGGCGCACGCTTTGCTCTTAAATCAATATTTGCCCTTTCAGACTGCTTCTACAATTTATTCATGGTACCTTTCAACAAAAATCACTAATGTTTCTTTGATTTAGCTGCTTGTAAGACATCTTACACTCGAGGACTGAAGCAAATACAACTTGCTACCTACTACACCCTGCACAATAAAATTGTCAGCATCTCTGGCCCCTTTCTTGATTTTACACAGGCCTGCACTACTCAGAAAGCTTGAAAGGCCAAATTGACCAACACAAATTTGCTGCGGGCCGCAAAATCTATTTCATTTTGTTGTAGTTTTAAATAAATTCTGGAACGACAATTAATTATATAACCGAAGTTGGGCTGTTGAAACATTTTCTGCAAATGCGAAAGCTCTCTCGGGCCGTTGGTTATGCAGGCCTGATTTTTAAACATGATAGGATAGAAGCTAAGATTTGAAGACAGACAATGGCCTTTGTTGCATCACTAAACGTGAAATGCCAAAGTGTCGATATCAGTTTGAAGGAATGCGTGACTTCTGCGCTTCCACGCGTCGGAAGGTTTTCAGACATAACCAGAAAAAATAGTAAAGTTTTGAAGTGCAGTCAAAAATTTCAGTGCCGGCCAGTGGCTAAAATTCGGGGGCACTGGGCGGCAAATTTTTACAACTGGGCGGCAATTTTGCCGCCCAATTTGTACGTATTTTAGGCCATGGAATACAGTATTCACAAGGACATGGGCCTTGGCAATGACCCCGCTGTGAGTCGATCTCCAAACCTACCAGCACCGAAGCGAACGCACTTAACACCGGGTCACGTGCTTGTTACATTAGATGCTACAGCGCTGAGACAAACGTTTTGCTCTGGGCCGTCTTTATGCAGTGCACTAGCTTACATTGAATTGGCCAAGAAGATGATACTGCGTGGAGTGAACACTCGCCACGCCTCGCCGTCGCAAATAATTTTTAGGTTCGTGTGAAGCGAACGATCTACCCAAATCAGAATGAACGCAATGAGGCATACCGCACAAGGCAAACAAATGGTCTAAACCAGCTATGTCCAACCCGCGGGCTGCATGCGGCCCAGTCGAAGGTCTTGTGCGGCCCAGTTTCGGTTTTCTCTGTAATATAAGTATCCTACATACTGACAACCTGTCCTTATTTTGATGCAGGTTGTGCTCAGTGTCATTTTATCACGTCTGTTACCATTGCAGTTAGGATTTGAAAACTTTCAGTATATTAGCTTAAGCTAAATTTAGTTTGCTAAGATCAAAGTAAGCCATGCAATGTGCGCCCCTCATTGATGTGTCATTCAATGTGCGCCCTGGTTAAGATAGTGACATAATTTTTGGCTCAGTAAGCCATTTTGGTTGGACATAGCTGGTCTAAACATTGGATTACATTTGATGACAACATGTTCCGACACGGAAAAGAAAATGGAAAACGGGGATATTGGTCGACAACAACCAGAAGGTAAGTGTTTGACGTCTGAGATGGTAGTGGACATTTCAAATCTAAACTGAGACGCTCAAAGGACTTGGTAGCCTTAATTGAAGTTCCCATTTCAGGACAATAGAATTTGCGGTTTAAATTCAGCGCAAACGTCGCACGATGAGCAAACTCTTTTCACGTCATCGCCTGAGAAAGGCAAGTTTTTCGACCGCAGAAAGTGAAGCAGCCGCGTACCGGAGTGGCACAAGCCACAGTGCAATATTTCCAAGTTGCAACCTGGCACTGAAGAACAGAACGCTCGCCTGAGCGCGTCGGTGACGTTGTTTTCTCCGCCAGGGCGATACTTAATATCATATGAAAACGATGTCCACTCTCTAAGCGAAAAACTGAATTTTCTTATACTTTATTTTCGTGCACTAGCAGATATTAAAAGCGAAACCGTCTTGTGAGCTGTGACTACAGTGAAATGGCGATCGTCCAAGAAACGGTGTCATTTCCCAGTGGTGTAGGAAGCAGGGGTGCAGGGGGTGGAAGCGCACCCCCAAAAGTTTTGAATTGTTGAAAAGTTGGGCAAAACCACCGAAAATATGGGTAAAATTCCTGAAAATCCGGGCAAAAATGGCGCTCAATGTTGTTTCACTTCAAAAAATGGTGCCCAACGTTTGCAGAAAAGTACAATTAAGATCTTATTTTGGAGGTCACACCAAAAACAGGTCTTCATGTTCTTTGTGGGAGAAAAATTGTGGGCAAAAAGCCCACAATAACTTTTCGGGCAAGTTTGGGGAAATTCGGGCAAAAATCCTTCGCACCCCCAAAAATTTTCTTGCTCCTACACCTATGTCATTTCGAAATTGTGTCATTTCTACACCGTTTCGATTATCGCGGCGGCTTTCTTTTCGACAGTGGAGTATTGAAGCTCGCTTTTGCTCTGCAACTTTGAAATAAGGGTAATTGGTCGGCCACTTTGATGTGTTGGTGAAATCGAGACATCGGAAACATCGCACTCAATCACAAACGGGAGACTTTCGTCAGTTGCTTGCAACGATGCATCTTCCATACGTTTCAGGTTGAAGACCTCTTAGCATCTTTCATTCAATGAGAAGGTTGTGACCACTTTTAGCCTTGCGATCTTATCAGGCAAAAATGGCATCCACTCTGTGCAGTATGCGAATAACCCCTCAGTACAATGCGAGAAAGGTACAGTTTGACATTTTGCCACATCAGCACTTTCGAATTAAACTGTCCTGAAAGGAATGCTTAAGCTAGTCTCAAGGCACTGAAACAATGGCATCAGTGATACTGCAACTCACTTGCTAGGTTTGGCTGAAAACTCTCTTTGAAAAGCGCCGAGCCCTTCTAAGTATGAGATACAAATTGTGAGTTTGGCTGATCGTATGTTCAACGATTTCGTCGCGCAACACTTAATAGGTCTTGGAAGTGAACACGACATTTTGCACTGTGACACCAGACAGTCTCATGGGGGGCTCATGAAACTGCGCGATACAAGCGTTGTTTCTTCGCGAATGCCAGACAGAATTGAATGTTGGACTGGGCCTTTCGTTCGGGCCGGCGTCGGGCTTAAGTCTGTCAAAATGTTTCGGGCAGGCATATAATATTTTTTCGCAACGACGAACACTACTTGTGTCGTCAGTTACTGTTGAAACAATCCAGTTGAATAACTCTTCAATACAAAATGATTGATTGTGAATAATCTAGTCATGATTAGTTTGCTACACCACCAATACCCCGCAGTTGCGCATTTCTGGACTCACTCGGTAAATTTGGTTTTCGGGCTTAAATCGGGCTTTAAAAATATACCTTGGGGTCGGGCCGGGTTCGTGCTTGTGATTCCGGGCTCGGGCCGCATTCAGGCTTCAAAATTAGGCCCGTTTGGAACTCTAGCCAGTAGACTGTTTTCTCAAGTAGCGTTGGTCCCAAGTCGTAGGAAATCTTGCAAACTTTGTCATCAGAGATGTTAGAGAAAACTTTGTCATCAGAGATGCGCATCGCAGCGGACCGTCTGTAAACGAGCATTCCAGCAACAACTGCACAAAGAAAAACGTTTATAGCAGTGCTTCTGCTCGACCACACTTTCTAGTTTCCGCAGTGATGACACCTCAAATGAACAAGATGGACGCTAACGGAAGTGAGTCAGTTGCACTGATGAAGTAATTAATGTGTTTAGGTCGTCTGGGGTTTTTGAGTTCTTCAGCTGTGATATTTGTGTATTTTTCATTTTAAATCTGTACATGACAATATGTTGGTAGTAAGCTGCCTTTGATTGTAAGCTGCACGATATGGTGTTAAAAATTAATGTAAGCCGCCCTTGATTGTAAGCCACACTTGAACATAAGTTACCTAAGCCTCTGAGATACTTTTGCGCATTAGCATGTTTCGTGTTTTTTGCAACCCTGGTAATGATGTTTACACCACTGCAACTACCTTCTGTTCATCATAATTCCTGCTTTGACGGATATGCAATTGATGCTAAAGAGAATTGAATGCGAAAAGAGAGTTTGGTCGACAAAACGTAGCCGAGGAAAGACTTAGCGTCATCTCTACCTTTCGACAAGGTAAAGAAATAAAAAATGTAAACCGCTCTTGATTGTAAGCCGACCCTGATGATAAGCCGCACGAAAGGATGAAAAAAGACTTTATAAGCCGCGGCTTATAATCGAATAAATACAGTAGAATCTTTTGTTGATTTTTGGTTTCCTGATGTTGCTTTGCAAATCAAATCGCAAGAAAGGCAGAGCAGTCAAGGAATATACAGACTTTTAATTTAACGTTTGCGCCGCGCGTTGTCCCAAGTGTCGAACTAATTTGCAAATTCCGAATCTTTTTTTCCAGAACGTAAAGCTTTTTTCTTCTTATTTCACTTGTTCAACGCAGTGACAGGCCGTGGCCATTTCGTTTCGCACGCCAGATCGTAAGCAGGTCTGAGCATTTTGCAATATTGCTTTTTACAACATTGCTTGCTTTGTGAAAAGCGCTTGCTAGGATTAACTTTTGTGTCAACGTTTGCAGCTGGGCATGTTCTTTTAATTTCGTCAATGATTAAATGGATGCAACACTTTCGGTAGAAATGTTTTTTCGTTGCAAAATAGAGGGAGACGTAGTAATGCAAATGCCGGTATCCGACAACAGCCACACAGAAAACTGCCCCTCCCGGACAACAGCCACCTAGGAGAGCTCCCGAAAAGGACAACTTTTACCTAGGACAATTGCAACCTACGACAATCGCCACCCACCTGGATTTGAACATTTTCGGTTTATAATTGACGCGTAAATATTCCCATAAATTTAAAAAACCTGGTTTTGCAAGTAGTGATAAAACAGTGAAGAAACAACTACAATCACATGATTTTTTGGCATGAAAGCAAATCGTTTCGTCAGTCTTTCCCATCTTCACTAATACCTACGTAAACCAGTCAGGTAGCTTGAAAATCAAAAACCATGATTTTGCATCAGTCTATTTTGTACATAGTGTAGAAGAGCAATGTTCAAAGCTGAAACCAATTGTTTGTTTAGAAAAATTGCTGTTTTTAGATTATTCCGTGATATTTCCGCGAACTTTAGCCAATGCCACTAAAAAAACAATTTCTGATTGTCGTCTGGAGTTACTAAGTATCTGCACAACTGCATCGTTGTTTAGTCAGCGTTCACGATTGGTAATCCACTTTGGCGCCCATTTTTCAACTGCTCCTATCAAAGGTTAAGTCGGGATCCACCACTGATTTGCACTTTTACTCTGAATAAAATCCCTGGAGGTTTGCTGTAAGAGCAAGGTCCACTACATCATTTGTAATATATCAAAAACGTACCTACTTTAACAGAGGTGAAGTGGAGTTATGACTACTATGTGACTTCTGTTAATAATTGGAGCTCCCCGTCTGATGTGTAGTTCTTAAATTTAGATATTGATTTTTTGCCGTAATTTCGAGGTTCATTGGTAGTTTGTGAAATTTGGTGTAATTTGATATTTGAACTAGAGATGAACTTTCGTGTAAACATTTACAGAATATTTTGAATGTTTTGCAACAACGCTGGGGTAATTTTTTCTCTCTCTTCGTTTTACCTACAGGATTTGTTTCGTTGTTTCCTTTCAAATTCCAATAATTAATACGGCCCTATACTTTCGGTTTGGTCCCTTCAACAATGACCACCTGGCGGTAAACCTGTCAATTGTGATTTACGTGTATCCTCGCCCCAGTTTGGGCAGTTTTTGCTTGTTCAGCGCACCGTGAGTAAAGAAGTTTCCACACACCGCCAAAATACACAATTTGAGAGTTATGTTTATGCGAAAAGATGAAACAATATCTGTGACCTATAAATCAAGCATTGCAGCATAGATTTTACCCCAAATGTTATCATTTGTTTTCTTTGGCCAGTCCATACTCTTTTCACGTGATTGAGGTGATGTTCCAGTTTTTAATACCGGTCGTTGGCAAGATTGCTGTTTTCATTTCGTTTTGAGGTTTCCCACAGTATAAGCATTCCATACTGTCTCCTTCCATTTCCTCGAGTGCCAAGCAGGTGCACGGTGGGGTTTCAAAGACATGGACGGTCGGTGGTGGAAGTTGCCATGAATTTTGCAAAAGAACATTTTCTTCCTAATACCAAAAATAGGTTTCAGATGACGCCTAGGATTGTCGGTGCGAGATGGTTTCAATTATTCACCAGCGTTTCGTGTACGTGATTGCTTAAATTATATCGTAGAATATCCCACAGTGTCTGATATGCAGGTTTTGCGATTCCTTTACCGCTTCCATCCACTCACCGGAATTATAGCAAATGCTACACATGAGGTGAGGCTAGATGTTGTGCTGTCAACTGTACCAAATGGACAGAAAAAGATTTGGTCGCTTCGTACATAAGTCTTAGATTAACGTTCGTTTAAAACATGACATAACAATAGTACATCTAAAGCCTTAGTACATCTTATAGGTATGATGAGATGGCACAGTGCGCTCCTGAAATTGGTACATTCTATTAAAAACCTGAATGATAATTATTGGGACTTCCCAGCTGTTTGTTCTCAGTCACTGAATGGGTGCAAACAAAGCTTTAGGGCACTGCCAGTGGCTTTCTTCTATTGTAATATTTAATATAAATGTATAGCCGCGTAGGGAGGAGAGTAGGTGTACACGAATGGAGGTGGAGAGATGAAGATGGGCATCTGCAGGTCGCTCATGACACTGCAAATGGCAAATGGAAGTACAACGAGTGTATAAAATTCTTCTTGGAACATACAATGCCAGGTATGCACATTCATCAACTGATGCAGTCGTGGCAGTTACAATCTGTTTCTATCTTGACAGTGCTACAAGAAGGGTAACACAAAACACCTTACTAACAACACCTCCCAGCTGTTCTTTGAAAGAAAGCGGATGAACTTCTGTGCTTTAACAGCATTTTCAAATATTTGATTAACAAATTGACCAGTCTTACTTGTCTGAATGTACACAAATCTATAAAAACTTAAAAAGGAGCAAGAGCCTATAGGTTAGGCTAAAAACAAAAAAACTTATCAATTCATCTTCATCAACAGCAAAAAATCAATCCATAATTCCATGCATAAAATCAACAAATGAAATATAGTTCAAACTGAATGGCTGTTTTTCGTGTGATTTGCAGCTTACACAATGCACGTAAAATTTTTATTTTTCAAAAAATCAAATGAAGACTAGCATTGCGCTTAACATTGTGTAAATTGGTGGCAAAATTATACGGCATGTTTTAATTAAATAATGTTAGTAGAGAACAAAACCGCATAAGTTGCCTGTGTAATGAAATTTGTCTAAAAATTTTAGCGCAGGCAAGATCATAAAATTTCTAAACCTGGTTAAAGGT
>Ga0210059_1010568_pt1 | contig 14217 bp, 7 predicted proteins | sample Ectturendosymbi2_FD_188042 | JGI IMG/M metagenome (GOLD analysis project Ga0210059, IMG submission 188042) | Ecteinascidia turbinata endosymbiont from Florida, USA - Sample 2 (SPAdes) (version 2) | ecosystem: Host-associated > Tunicates > Ascidians > Unclassified | place: Key West, Florida... | reverse complement strand
CAAAAATCTAGCTATTTTCAAGTTTTTAACAGCAATTCAAAACAGCGATAACGTGAATCGAGTCAATAATTCCACTTGACCCGAGTCAGGAATTTTGTTGTCTCGCCTAGAGTCACATTTACAAACGAAGTTGAGATGACTCGACTCGGGTCACGTTTTTACAGAGTGACTCGGCTCGACTCGAGTCGCAATTAATGACTCGAGAATTGAATCAGATTCATTTTTTTAATCTCTAAATATCTGATTGACAAACTCAGTTAATTTCCACACGAGTAATTGGGCTTTTTTGGCTTCAATGACGCATGATCATTATTGGCGCAGACATTCTGTTTAGACTGTGTCTGTCTCCTAGTGGTGTTATGCTAGATTTTCAGGATCAGGCGTTTCCCTTAACACTGAGGTCGTGGTTAGTCTTTGCTTTTTCTGAGGAACCAGCAGCGCACAACACATTGGACACATATCGTGGTTTGATGTAGTATTTACATATTGTGATCATGGAAGTCGGCCTCACAATTTTAGTTTGGGTTTTACTCTTGTTGTGGCATGTTAAATGCTAGGAGTTATATTGGTTGCATCAGGATTAGGCTAGACTTGTGGAATTGACTGAGAGCGAAAAAGAGACGTGAAATAAAGCTAAAAGAAGAACCAACATTGGGAAAATGTTGAATAGTATTTAACTCGGCATTGACTCGAGCTTGTAAACCAATGACTCGTAGTGACTCGACAGTTTTTGTGATTCAACTCTGATTTGACCAATTCATGACTGAACTCTGACTCTGCTCGAAAAATTAGTAGATGTCTTTAACCCGACTCTTACTTGAATGTGTTGCAGTTGACTGCATCGCCTTGAACTACTGAGGCAAGCACAGGATAAAGATGGCAATTTGGGGCATTAACTAACAGGAAAGCAACCAGCAGCAATAGAGCTCCTTCAACGAGTTCACTCTACTACTACTAGGTTGCACTATTTTATAGTGATAAGTGAAACTACGATAATTCGCTTGTGGTGACTATCACAGTGACTTGTAACTTATGGGCACCATCTAGCGGTGACCATTTATTTACATGTGGCGCCATCTACCTGCCGCCACAAATGGCTTGAGACTCGATTCCCATCGTGACTAGATACATATGACTCGTCGCCATCACTGACAAGAAGGAATACTATTTTCAAAATTCATAGTTGTGTTGTGACAATCGGGAAAATAAAACTTGAGTCCACTCCTGCAGTATAAAGCATAACGGTTTCATTACAGAATTGGTAAAGGTTTGATTAGATAATTCTAGCCCTATCGTGGTTTGTTAATTGCTGTTTGTGAAATGTGCTTGATTAACTTTTTACCATTTTTGACTTAAGATTTCTGGGCTCACTTTTTGTGCGACTTAATTTCTTTCGACAGGTTGCTCCTTAGCCCCGCAAGCGGTGGCAAGCATCTTTTGCCCAAAGGTCAAGAGACAATTGTTACCATAGAAACCCGATCCGCTTCCTATGTTACGTTTGCCAGTATGCTGGAACACCAGCCACCGCGTTGGGTTTACTCAATTGCTGTACGCAATTAAGTCAATTTTGGTTGCGTTGCCAATGAGGTTCTTAATATTGACTTGGAAATATTTCGAACTTTCTCCAAATACCTCATGGAAAAACTGGAACGACGTATTGATTTGAAGGCCAATTATCACGTCTGTGTATTTATGCTATTGATTTAATGTCTGCATTGATTGTAGGCTTACTGTGATTGTGATACATCTTGTTCCCGCGCGTTAGACGGGGTTTAAGTGCCTGAATCTTTTTAATCCTCAACAGAGTAATAATAAGAAAAGGAAAAATTTTGTATTTCGAAAATTAATTCATAATTGTGTTTTTTGCTCTTTTTGTTGTTCTGATTTGATTCTGATTGGGATTACACTCAGTAGCATGATATAATACCAGAGCTTACTTGAATAGGCCTATAGCCTGAATTAATTTCAGACATAAAACTAATGGTCTAAAAACTAAGTTAAAGCCTTTTACATTGAATGTAAACTTCAAAATTTGTATATGAAACAGAAATCTTGTAAAACTTTTAAGATCTAGGCTACCCAGATTTCATTTGTTCATTTTCGCATCTGCTGTAAGTAACTCTGGGTAGGGTTGCGGGGTCAGCAAACGAAACACAGACGAAACCTGAATACCTCATGATTTTTAGCAATCCCTGATAGTTCTCCTGGCTTCAGAATAAACTACAGTCAGTGTTTTAACTGCTGAGGCTCTCTTGCTATTGCCTTCGTATTTTGGCATTAATTTGTGATTGTGCGAATTACTAAACTTAGGGTTAGTTAAATAGCTGGCTGGCCAACAAACCAATCTTTAGTCTGTCTCAGTTCTTTGTAGATCTGAAAATTCCTGGCATTCTGTTTGGTACCCTGTTTTCATATGCATGAACAATTGTGTTCATTGTCTTGCATATCTCAAACCCATGTGAAATTTGTCTTCATTTTAATGTCATTGCAAATAAAAACCAAAAAAACATTAAAAGAAAAGGGAAAGGTTTTGAGGAATGCTAAACTACATGACATGGTCATCACTTTTTTCAATGTTCTAGTGTTTTTTGTCTGTACTTGAGTTGAACACATGGATTGTACATGCCAATGAATTTAACTCAAGTAAGCTTGAAATTCCTGTTTTTAAACCCTAAAATACATGTCAAAGACCTGACATTGGTTAAATCACTAGTTATTTTTTAGAAGAATGCAATGCAAGAATCTTTACTGAGTTTAAGAATGTAGTGGACAATGGAATTTACATTTTATGAAAAGGTTAAACAGTTTGATTCTGCTATGAATAGGTCACCGCTTTAAGTGCTGAAAATAACAAAACAATTTGAAAATTGTTTTTAGGCAAGTTATTCTCACTTTACTGAGTGACAACCTTTTTTGTGTTCTTTTATGGAATTTCCTACTAAAATGTTAGTTAACATGTACTGAACTACAAGCAGGAAATATTTATGCCTCAGTTTAGGTTTCAGTGTAAATTTACATCAGCATGTGCTGGGATATATATATATATATGAGGTATTTTTTAAATTTATTGTAGGATTTAGTTTTGACAACAGTTTTGCAGTTTTTATTAAAATTATTAAGCAGATCAATTGATACCCATAATGTTTTGCAGAATGTAAGAAACAGGTTTAAGTTTGTGTTTTAAAGTTTTCTTGAAACTGTAAAATGGGGTGTTTTCCTTCCAAAGGAGATGCTGGTAAGAATTATGAATACCCTTTGTTGTTTCCATAAAAGAAGGTCTTTAATTATAACTTATATCTTTTTAGGTCCAGCGCCAAAAGTTGTCAATGTCAAGTAAGTCAAATTGCAATGGTTTAATAAACGTTACTGTTTTTTATTTTTGTTTATACTTAAGATTTCTTGACTGCCTGTGGGCATGGTTTGCGGTGTTTTGCAAGAATATATTTCTGTTTGTACCAAGCAAATGTTATGCCAAGGTAGTGCTCATATGGAACATTTGACCTATATTTGCATTAACCAAATTTAATAAGTTGTGCATCATTTCAGTACACTGTTCTTCATACATGTATGTATAGTTTATGCATATGGCATAAAATCTATGAAAGAATATTTTAATTGTCAATTTCATTTTGTTCTGCTTTTCAGCTACATTGTTATCTTAAATCCACAGTCAGTATATTTGTTTTAATTCTGCTGTGACTTGTAATATTAGCATTTATTTAAGGAATTTTGATGTTTCCCGGTATGGTGTGAGTCATGTTGTACAAAAAGAATGTCTATTTATATGAATTTAACCACTTGAAATGATTTTTTATTTTTAGTTTTCTACTTAATAGGAACATGACACATCTTGGCATGTTTAAATATCATGATATATTTTAAATTTGAATAACAGCTCAGGATACTACTCAGTAGGTAAAATATATATGATGTGAACATTGTGCGATGTCTGATTCTTTGTTGTGGCAAGTATCATTTTGATAGATACTGTAGTGAAAAATGCTTTGGATGAATTAGTAACATGGGTAGAATGTTTTTATAGTTCTATATTACTTCTTTCACAGCCTAATGTGAGTGATAATTTTTTTTTCAATTCTGTTGGCATAATGGCATAGTATGACATTCAAAACAGCAACTAATGCATTGAAATAACTAGTGAAAGCCTTCAGGGATTATAAATTATATAAAGTTTCAAAATAATGATGACCAGCTTCTAACACAACGAGTTGTCATGTTTACTCATTAGAGTTGTTAAAATCATTCTCCTTTAATTCTTTTTTTTCCAATGAAATGCAAGACACTAATCATTTTGGCAACTTAGCAAATTGAAATCAATAATTCTTGATAGCATTTTATTGGTTAATTGGTCTCATGATTTTGCAGAGCAGAGAACTTTCAAGTATTTTGATTTGTAATGATGATAGATCTATAATAGAATTACTGGCACAGAGCCTGTAGGAACTATTTTAAATAATGACAGTATTTATGCATATCTTTCTAGCAGAGCTAAAAGTATAAAAATATGAAAAACAGCTACTGCATTAGAACTACAAAAGCATGGTAGTCACAACATATTTCAAGGTATTTCAGTATGTTCTAAACATGCAAATTCACTGAAAAACATAACATTTGTGAGCTTGATGCTGCAGATTGACATTAAAACTACTGTTTGCGATGTAACATCCAGGTGACCTATTTTCCTTCAGCAGTACAGAATTATGAGTTGGTTTCCAACTGTGGTTAGGTAGTGGAAATTCTATTTTGTGTGTTGCTAGCTTTAATGTTGGGGGAGCACCAAAACTGCCAGGGTGATTGAACAATTCTTGAACCTCTGATACATGTTTGGTTATGTTCATGCATGTGCTGTCTCAGTCAAAGATACTATCTGGCTGTGTTGTTAGAAATGTTTCTCACTATTACAGTGTGTATGGGATTTTAATATTTGTCAATTTTTGTACCAACTGCATAACATCCCATAATTTATGGCAAATCAGATCATCAAAGTCAGTCGTCAAGATTGGATCAAACTTTCCAGACTTGTCCAAGCACAACAACCATATGGCAAGATGTCTCACTCGTGACATGTATGAAAAACTTAGCAAGAAAACAACTCCTGGTGGTGTGACACTGGATCAGTGCATACAGACTGGTACATTTAATTCATACTTATTTTTACTTGACGTTTGCGAGTAGTTAGTTTTTGTTACTTTGCATATACTAAGCAGCACTTTGAAAATCGCTAACATTTATAAACTTGGAAGCGGATGTTTTTGCAATACATTCATTTTAATGAGACAACGAATGATGCATTTGCCAGTACCTATGTTTTGTTAAGACAAACATAATTTGTTTTCAGTGGTAAAAATAATATCAAGAATTGTTATTTTATAATTATATATGAAATTTCGCTTGACCTTCAAGATTAACTATCAACTTTCTGACTTTAACCCTTTCAGCTACAGTGGCAAACAACTTGGCAATGATGTTAGTTGCTGTCTCAACGTTTTACCATGTAAAACCAAGTTCATCAGTTAGCAAAAACATCCCGACAACCAGGTAAAACTGGGAAAACTTGTTTGGTATGCATGACAGCCAATCATAACCTAAGATTTAATGACACAACATGACCAATGTAGGTGATGGCAAAAAAGGAAGCCTAGCATAATGTTTTTCAACCATGAAAAATTTTAAACGAAAATTAAGTGGCACAATCCGTTCACAACACGTTGTGAAGCATTCGGTTGTTACAGATGATAATGTGCTTTATGGTGACGTCATAATCTTTAACAACTGCGTTTTTATGGTTGTTAACATACAGCAGAAATGAAGATGAGCAAAGTTATTCAAAATAATTCAAACGTTTAGCAACCTACAGATGGGCATGTCAATCGTTCTGTCGGTGTGCATCTTCAAAGTTCATGCAGTAGCTTTAATCGTTTTCTTCAGATATCTAGGCTTTTTTTGACCAGTCTCGATTTTTCATGCTTTATTTGAAGCTATACTAATCAGTGAGTGATTGTTATATTCCAGTGGTTCTCAATCGTTTTATTTTGGTCACTATCTTGTCTATTGAGTACCCCTAGACTGTAATTAATGAGCACAATGTTTAGAAATGTACCTATAATAATTATTGTTCATTTACGTTCAAATTTCATTCAAAATTTGTGTACCCCTTGGAGCACCTTTGTGTACCCCGATGAGTACGTCTCCCCTCATTTGAGAACCACTGCTATAATCGATCGCACAGTATTTTTAGGTGCGCATTTGCATTATAGTTTCCAGAATCACGTTGGTCGTGTTTACGACTAGGCTAGTCTGTTTTGACAAATGTTTGTAATTTCTTTTTTTCGTGTAAAGAAGTACACTGCTTCATCTTTGCTTGCGTTAACTCGTAGGATGTGAAGAAGCGGCTTGCCTGCGCACTTACACACTAGGCTAAAGGAAGCTCCCAGCAGCTTTCGTGCTACTAGGGATGTTATGCTTAGCGCGTCGCATGTAGCAGCCACCGCGCTGCTACAGATGCATTTCGTAAATTTGAGCTAAATTAATCACAAACTAGGCTAGACGAAATCGGGTTAACGTTAAATCCTAAATATGAAAAGACTAAATTAAAGTGAGTTGATTTAAAACCAATCGCAATGTCGAAACTAAAACATTGACCGTTTGATGCCTTATTAATCCAGATTAAAGCGAAAAATGCAAGACTTCGCAGCTTTGTTTTTGTTTCATTGAACTAGAATGCTGCAAAGATTGAAATCAAGCAGCCAGGCTTTTTTAAGGGTTGAATGAAAGAAAACACTTTTCTGATTGCAATTGCCTCGCGATCATTCTTGATGGCAATTCCACAATGCTTCGAAATGGAGTTGTTTTAGTTTCACCTGAACCCATTCATTTTCTGTTTTTTTCAGGCGTTGACAACCCTGGACACCCGTTCATTATGACAGTTGGTGCCGTTGCTGGCGATGAGGAAAGTTACGAAGTATTTGCTCCTTTGTTTGACAAGATAATCAGCTCAAGACACGGTGGATACGGTAATTTTTTGTGTTTTTTTGCAAAGAAAGACCATTTTGCCTCATTTTCACGAGTTGGATTGAGAAAATATGTGAGAATGTTTTTGAATTTTTTCACCACGCGCAGACAGCGGAGATGATGGCCGACTATTCGCAGCGCGTTGCAGATGCAAAGCGATTCTGTTGAAATCATTTTCTTTTCTTCTCTTTTTGCTTGCATCTAAATCTGCTAAAAGTTTTTGTCAGCTTGTCACATTGGGTTTAAACGTTTTATGCTATAAGCGTGTGATTGGAAAAACAAGTTAAGAAACTTTACATCAGCCGATACACGCAGCCTCTGTCAGCTCTGTGATAGCTTGCTGTGTTCTTTTTTCAAAAATTTCCCGCACTTTTTTGCCTACTTCTCATCATTGCTGCGCAGGCAAAGACCAAAAGCACAGGACTGATCTTAACCCGGCGCACTTGAGCGGAGGCGATGCCCTCGATCCAAACTACGTCCTGTCTTCGAGGGTTCGAACCGGACGGAGCATCGCAGGCTACGGCCTTCCTCCCTGCTGCAACCGAGCTGAGAGAAGAACGGTAACGCGGTTAACAGTCCGAACGCGATGATAAATTCTTTTTCAAGCACAGACTGTATACTGTCGGAGCAAGTCGTGACGTGTTCTCCTTTATTTTGGATGCCCCTCGTATCTTGCAACTTAAAGAATCAGTTGTTGTTGCAGACTTTCAATGCATAATTTTGGTTTCTTTAGCGACCAACGCTGCGTTTGTTGGTACAAAGTAGTTTTGCACTGATCAAATCAAACTTGTTACTTTATTTTTGATTTGACCTTATTACCTGCTTCTGCAAAACTAACGTTTGAATGTTGCATTGATGGCTCTGCTTTCAGATGATGTTGATGCAACCATCAATAAAACATACAGAGGCTCAGCCATGCTGCTGTTTTGTTTCCGCAAATCCAGCTAACGCCTGTAATTTATATTTTTTAATTCTTTTTATGAATCAGAAGGTTCTTTTCACAGTATGTGATTTGCGATTTGCGGCAGGTCGAGAAGATTCTGTCAGACGCGCTGGCTTCTTTAGACGGGCCGTTCAAAGGCCAGTACTACCCCCTTACGGGCATGACGGAGGAAACCCAAGAAAAACTGATCGAGGACCATTTTCTCTTCGACAAACCGGTCTCTCCCCTGCTGCTTGCGTCACGCATGGCCAGAGACTGGCCGGAAAGTAGAGGGATCTGGTAAGTTACCATGGCTAGCCATGGCCTGATCTATTTATTCAGAGCTTGCCAAGGCTTAGAAAAGGAATCGACGATGTTTTCTTTCACTTTTAACCTTGTCTTTCTTCGCTGTGCTTTGCAGTAATTAACCGTTGTGGAGTAAAATTTCATTGAGGCTTTCTTTTTGAACTTCGAACCAGGGAAGTGAACTGAGGTTGTTGAAACGTTTTTTAAGAAACACATTCGAAGTGTGTTTTACGCTCAATGAGAGCAGTCACACACGGATTCTGTATATTTTGCAAACTGTATAACACGTAAATTAAACAAACGGTTTTCCTCACGGTCCAACCAACTTTTTGACATTTTTCTCGATCGATTGTTTGAGGGTTTTACATTTTAAAGTATTCTTAAATTTTGAAAAGATTTAGCTGGTTTGGCTTCAAATCAAAGTTGAATTGCAGTATGCCCTCATTAATGTTGGTTAATGGTCGCATCTCTGTTCTCATTATTTACGGGACTTTTATTCCGATACGCTTTTGCATCAAAGGCACAACCAAGAGAAGAACTTTCTTGTCTGGGTCAACGAAGAGGACCACAGCCGCGTGATTTCAATGGAAAAGGGGGGGAATATGAGGAGGGTTTTTGCCCGTTTCTGCGAAGGTCTAAAAAAGGTTGAGGATGCCATTCGTTCGAAGGGTCATTCATTCATGTGGAACGAACACCTGGGGTTCATTTTAACATGCCCTTCAAATCTTGGCACGGGACTGCGTGCCGGGGTCCACCTCAAGGTTGGTGATCTTGCGATGCAATCTGTGTAAACGACTTCAAAAAATTTACGAAACAAAATTTTTTGATGCGCCTTACGTCACCGTCAAACTTTTTCTGTTTCCATTTGATGTGCTTGTTTTTCGCATATATCGTATATGACTTCTTTCGTACCGGGTCTGCGAAAAGCGTATAAGTGCTGTTCACCGGCATTTTTGCGTTGACTCGCTCGGTGCACAACATTTTCCGGTTGGATCCCTTCTGAAAAATTACTGTGTCAGCTTGGTTTGGTTGATTGTGCAAAGTTTTGCCAACGGGGAAATTAAAATACATGCAAAGCGCTTGCTGTGGTCGCGGCCAATCGATTGAGCTTTGACGAAACAGACGCATAATGACGCCTCGTGTGTCTGCAGCAGTCTGTTTTAGCTGCACACCTGCGTCACCTTCGTTCGAAGAGACCGAGCGTGCATTTAATCTGGTTTGAATCATGCATTTGCGGTGTTGCTGTCTACAGACGGACATCTTGTTGGTGTTTCACACGTAAAGCAAGACGTTTTTCATGTGTACTACTCAGTTTTGATGCGAGCGCAAATCCAAAGTCTCTTGCGCTCACAATGAGCACGTGACATCTTTCCTGTTCGGTCTTTGCGTGAAAAGCTGTTTTCTATTTCCTTCAGCATGGATTTCATTCTCGTGAAACGTGGACATTGGAATGGGGCGTCGCAAGGGAGGACGGGGCAGGGTACCAAGACCCACTATAACATTTTTAGCAAAAAAGGTTGTTTTCTTAGTTTTAATGGGTAAACTGAATTTTCACTACTTTTTCCCTGGAAAAAATCTTTTTCGCTATCCCTGAAAAATCCGCTATTGCCCTCCTCTCTGGAAAAAGTCCTTCCGACGCCCATAGACATCGGCAAAGAATGTGTCCCTACTGCCACTTTTTCCTTTTCCCGAGCCAAACTTTAATACCGTAGTTTCGTTACGGCCCAGGTGCGGGTATTTGAAGCAGCAGTGTAATAATCCAAGTGCGGGCTCAGACTTGCCACTTCTCAAAGTGAGTGACAACAGTGACTATATTACCAACCTGCAGTATCAACCACACGGTGTTCACAAGGAATAAACCTAGTATTCGGTTACTTTAAAATTTTGTAAGAGATAAAGTTGAATGTGCTGAAAACACCGTTAGTATCCATTTGTTTGCGATGGCATATGAAATCGCTTTAACGTAGTTCCAACCGAAAATGGTTTTTCATTCTAACATTTAGGTTTCAACGGGAAATTGCTTCAAGTTCATGTGAGCTGCTACAATGAAGTCCGTCTTGTGGACTGAAAAGCAGAACCTTTCTCTGTAAAAGCGGATAAAATAGATCGGAATTTTAAAAGCAAATGAGTGATAAATTCAAAGTTCACTTTTTCGACATTGGGTAAATTGAAATTGTGCGGACGCTCTTTTTTTCTGATAATGTCCCGATACCTTTTTTCTCAGGTTAATGCCAATAAGTCGCAGTTCTACCAGCACTATTTCAAAGGCTTTTATTGAGAGTTTTACTGTTGATAGATCATAAACGAGTCGTCAGAGTTTGTGTTCCTTCGTAGCGTCCTTTCTTACCAATTTTCAACTGGGATTCTCACGCTGGTGTAGCTGTATACACATCAGGCTGCGCCGAATGTTCGGCGACTGGTCGCATTAAAACTGGTTTATCTCGTGCATGCTGGCGCGAATGACGGTGATATCAACTTTTTCGCCGGTTGCAGATTCCGCTGATGTCTCAACACCCCAAGTTCAGCGAAACACTCGAAACGCTCCGCTTGCAGAAGCGCGGGACCGGGGGGGTCGACACCGCCTCCACTGATGGGACTTTCGATATTTCGAACTCGGACAGGTACTCGACATGCGTTCCGTGATGATGATGGTGGTGGTGCATTGCTCGTTTGGAAATGCGTGGCTGTTGACAGACGAATACCGAGAAAAATGAAACAAAATGCAATCTGCGCGTAGCCCTGCTAGCAAAAAAGCGATAATTATCGCCGCTATGTGTATAAACGTTTTACTAAATTTTGCAGAAAAATATAATTTTAGGTCATGTCGCTGGCCAGACCATCAAAGCATTACGAGTGACGTGATTACCGTTGCAGATAGAAATGAGTCAAATAATAATCGAAGTTTTAAATACAAAGTAATCTTGTAACATGTTTCCCTTGTCAGCAACGGTACACAAGCATATTTTAACCTGTTGTATCAGTTTTCTTTTACAGTATATACCGTCCATTGCTTTTACTCTATATTGCTGTACAGCAAACGACTGGCATTCCATCAGTGTGCTTCGTCCTAAAAATTGAAACTCCTGGTGGCATTTGACAGTATTTGCTTGGTTTACCTGAACTAAGCTCGTTTATCGTTACGTCCGCAGAGAAGGCCGTAACTTTCCTTTCAACGATTTCCTTTCAGGCTTGGATCGTCTGAAGTCGAACAAGTGCAGTGCGTCATTGATGGAGTAAATCTGCTTATAAAGATGGAGAAGAGGCTTGAAGCAGGCAAGCTTTGCTTTTGTTTTTGATTGATATTTCCATTATTACGCGTTCGGGCGCTTTGTTCATTTTTTTCGTGGCGCAGCCGTTCCGAGTTGAAAACTGGTAATAATATACAGAAGCGCGTTGGCACAATTTCACTTTTTTTCTGACATTTTTCAGGCCAGGATATTGACGATTTGTTGCCTGGCGCCGAGAAAGTGGAAGAAATTGACCCGAACTTCCCGGATCTGTCGCAACACAACAACTGGATGTCGAAATCGCTCACTCCGGCCATTTACCGTCAACTGAAAGACCGCAAGACGTCAAGCGGCTACACTTTGGACATGTGCATACAAACTGGTAAGCGAATGGTCATTTCGTTGCACGTCGCGTGACGCAGGAACGCTTGTCGTATACGTTACGTTTCTTGCGCCGCTTGTTTTCATTCGAACACTTCTTGTCTTTCTTCTCTTAGAATTTCAAGTTTCAGGGATTACATCATTTTTCTAACGCTCAGTGTTTTGCCTGAATCACCGCAAGTTGTCGGAAACGTCTCTTCCAGCCCTTCGACATGACCATTTTAGCCGTATTAATCACAAATCGATTTTTCATGCGCATTTTAATCTTTTTCCAGTAACGCCTTGTCGGGCATTACAGCCAGGGGCCTGCCGAGGGGGGTAAGGGGGTACAATGCCCCGGGCTCCGAATCGCTGGAGGGCACCGAAACGACCCAGCAACGTCGCAAATACTTTCTTCAATTCAGCACATTTAATCCCGAAAGACCTTAAGTTTGAACAGGAGGGCGCCAAACTTGTTTCTTGCCCCGGGGCTCCATCTAACCTCGATACGCCCCTGATTACAGCTTAGTACGCCCCTGATTACAGCTTAGTACGCCCCTGATTACAGCTTAGTACGCCCCTGATTACAGCTTACTGTCCGTCATGCGGTATTTCGTCGTTTGCTGTAAATTTGTCCCTTTTCTACTTTATTACTGTTGATGCTGCACCGCTCGCACTTTTGTTTTCCTCTACAGCGTTTGACTTGGGAACTTCCTCGAAAAGTGGAAAAGCTTCTTGTACCCTGTTCGCATGTTGGCGTTGTTGGTGTTTGACGTTTTTCTCAAAACTCGTATGCGACCCACTTTCCAGCCTTGGCTTCGTCGCTTCCGTAACGATTACGCTTCGCGAAACGTGAATCGAACTCTACCTAACACTGGAATCGTTCAAAAAGTGTTTTTTACTTTCTTCTGCCTGACCGTGCTGAATAGCGCAGTGTGGGAATTCATTTCGAACGACTGACAGGAGTTGTTCAAGTAAATGCACGACTAACCAGTTTGAGTTTGAGGCTAAATTGTTAAATTCCCGAAATTAACTCTGAAGGAGTCGTGTTATATTGTATTGGACTGCGTGGTTCCACGCGAAGTCGCTCAGAATTTGGTGATGATGTCTTCAATTACTTGCACTGTACGTGCGCTGTGTTTATGGGCGGGGTTAGCAGACTAAGGTGGGAGTTGTTAGATTCCCCCCCACCCCGTTTACTGTAGCATGGCTTAAAAAATCAAGGTGATGATACCTTGATCAGGCGGCAGCAATAAAAAGCTATAAACCATATTTGTACGTTAAAACCTTAGAAATATAGTAACTGTGACTGGAATGTGTGGCAAACGAAAAGTAGAGCTCCAATTTTTATGTAAGAGATTGCGAAATCATGGCTTTCACGGGGCTTAAAAGACCAACTTGGACCTGTGAAAGTACTTGAACCCAGAAAGCTCCAAGCGCTGAGTTCTCACTCTGACAGCACATGGACATGAAGCTGTCGTCATTGGCAGCAATCGACCAAACAACAACGCAAACTTTTTCACTCGTAACTACTCCCATCGCCCATCCACCAGAACGACACACTCTTGTGTACATCACCAATCAGGCAACTTAAGGATGTCTCTTCGCAACAGGCGTTGACAACCCTGGCCACCCGTTCATCATGACTGTTGGGCTCGTCGCCGGTGATGAGGAATGCTACTCGACCTTCTCGGAACTATTCGATATCGTCATCAGTGGAAGACACGGGGGGTAAGGTGCTGATGTTCAGGATGATTTTATGCTTTTAGTTTTTGCTGATTCAGGAAGAACGCTTCAAACGGTTTTGCTTCTCGTATGTCAAGGCGCGCTTGCCTCTGCTTGTCTGTAGTCGTTAGACATCATTTGTATTGGAAAAAGAACGTTGCATGTTGCTTTTAGCTTCATTAGACATGTCAGGTTTGCTGTTGCGATGCGTCTACCAAGTCGCAAGGTCTTGGTACAGTCGTCTCGTACAAAGCAATAAGTATAATACAGAATGTTTGGCTTAGGTAATACTGTGCGTTCTTCGATCGACAAGATGGCGTATACACAGAGGAGAAAAAGCTTTCCAAAAATCGTACTTTTATTTTCATCCCGGAATTTGAGAAACCGTCAGCAGTCTGAGTTTTTAACTGGTTGTAGCAAACAGATGTCCTAAAATTGGAAGACGTGTGATGTTTTCGAAACCGCCCGTTTTTTCTCTCTCTTACTGTTCCTTTACCTTGGGTCGTGTCAAATCCGGATGCACCGGTGGGTTATGCAGAAGCTATCAATCACGCACGTTGAGTCGTGTGATCATGATGGCTTGTCAAAGGTTGCTGCTGGCCGTTCTCGACGAGGACTTTTAAGAGGACTGAAATGCTGGCAGAAGTC
>Ga0210059_1010567_pt1 | contig 14217 bp, 10 predicted proteins | sample Ectturendosymbi2_FD_188042 | JGI IMG/M metagenome (GOLD analysis project Ga0210059, IMG submission 188042) | Ecteinascidia turbinata endosymbiont from Florida, USA - Sample 2 (SPAdes) (version 2) | ecosystem: Host-associated > Tunicates > Ascidians > Unclassified | place: Key West, Florida... | reverse complement strand
GACTGTGAAAGACTTGAAACAACCTATTTTGCATGCAAAAATCGAAAAAGTTGCGAAAAGTAACATGCAAAAATCGAAAATTTGCAAAAGTTGCATGCAAAAATCGAAAAAGTTGCAAAAAGTTGCATGCAAAAATCTAAAAAGTTGCGAAAAGTTGCAATATAAAATTCCTGGAAACAGCTCAAAACATTGAATTATATATATCTTGAGTATTTAGGAAGCCGTTGGAAGCTGTAAAAAAAAGTTGCAAAAGTTGCAAAAACTTGCCCTAGTGATGATACTTGCGGCGTTATCACAAAATGATCTGCTCGGCACTTTATGGCTTACTATTGACGGGATTTTAAAACGTCTACTGTATTATCTTCTTGCCCCTGTTTCTAAGTATAGTGAAAACGTGCAGAAAAATGTTTAACTGCGAGAAGAATACATTTATAATTGTGCCAAAGTTGGTTTCTACACATTTGTTGAACTGGTGTTTCAGCATTTGCCAATCTGGATGTAATTTTCAAATCACCTTTGGCTCCAATTGCACAAAGTAAACCTGACGACAGGGTACAAGAAAATTATGATATTTAACTGCTCATTAAAACGTTTGATATTTGTAGAGTAGGTTGTTTTGATTGGAGCCGATGAAGGTAAACCAATAAAAATCCAGAAAACTTGCAAAATTTTTAATTGACTACGATATCAGACTGTCAAGTGATGCGAAGAAACAAGAAACATATTATACACCAGCAGCACAATATATAGGTGCGTGTTCTTGGTGAATTTCTTTGTGTCAGAAGAAACGCTTTGATGTATTTAAATTTCATAAACTGTTTGCTGAAAACCACTGAAAGATGTATAATTGAAAGTAGATCAATTTTTCCGATTCAAAGAAGCAATGGTGTGTAGTTTATAGCAGTGGCGTAGCCAGCCCAAAAATTTTTGGGGGGGTCAAAATGTTTGATATTAGGCGAATAACATTATTTTGTTGGGAAAAACGCCTCTCAAAGCACAAAATGACTATATTTTCCAAACATTTGGGGGGGGCATGGCCCCTTTAGCCCCCCCTGGCTACGCCTATGGTTTATAGTATCTATCGAAAGGAATCCTTTCACATACACGAATCAGACACTGCGCTCTTACCAGAGAATCATTTCAGGAAAGTGTCTTTTTGTTCATTCCAAAGTCATAAGCAGAAACATCAGTTTGCCGAATCACAGGAAGAATTGAGATATTCTTATTTCTCTAACATACATCATAACTCAAGCTTAGTCAGAAATAACAGACAATCGGTTTACCTTTGATTATACTTATTTGAGACTCGTGGTTTGTTTATTAACTTCACATTCGATGCCTTGCACGGCCTAACAATATGGGGAGATCATGTACCTCTACAGCATTTCGACAGATGAGCACGTACCTCCAAGATATATATGGCAAAATATTTTACCATGAATGATGTAACAAAAAGCCTGTAACCATTTTGTAAAATGATATTTACTGGCATATGTATAAATATCTGGAAATAAATGTTATGTAAATGTATTTTTCCCTTCTGTTGCTAACCTCAAATGTACCCCTTCAGATAGGCAATGTATTCCTAGGGGTACATGTACCTCAGGTTGGGAACTCCTGTGTTAGACCAAGCGTTGGTAATTGAGCCTGCGATGGCTTCACGTGTTTGTTTATCATATCATTTACCGTAAATTGCGCATTACACAAAGCTATGTAGGAAATTGCATTGCCCAAAGCTTCAAAGTTTATTGAAATATCGTTTGCAAGCTGTAGAGTTTATAGCAAAGATTTGTTATCATCTCCATTCACACTCTTTTTGTTTCAAAGTGGTATATGATTACGATTTTAGTGAAAATATTCAAACTTTCTCAACAGAGGACCATATTAAGCAGATCATTTTAAACACAGTGACCAGAACTTCATAACACTCTGGTATTGCTCCTTTCATCTTAGGATACGCATTCTACTTACAGTCCTTTTGACACAACCCTTTGAAAAGGACCAAAGCGACCCTTATGATGACGAACGACGGGAAAGTTTCGATAGCAAGACACTTTGCTGCTGAAAATATTAATATAAGCATCCTAACCAGCATCACGAGACTTTAGTATTGGCTGATATTCAATATATCAATCAAGAGCTTTACCGGAGTGTTGAAGCATTTAACAAAAAACAGGAAGAAGAGCTAAAAATTTTCGAGTAAACTCAGATTAACCGCAGATGGTGAACACTTACATTTTCGGGAATGTAATACAATAGTGGGTAGACGCAGTTATAGGCTACAGCGGATCAAAGATAATTTCAGTCTTTGTGTATGTAGGGACACACGGCCGACTATAACTATAGGATAAAGTATTTCTACGGTTGATCGTCTTCCGGGATTAAACGCCAGGTAGTCAATTTTCAAAAAATAGCAGGATTGTAGTTTCCTCAGAACATTCGACCAATGTCATTGATTCGCTACATACTTTACAAAAACTCTTAATTTTTACTGCTGTATGAGCAATTTCATTTAGTGAAGCGAAAAGAGCATCAACCAGTAATGATATTATATTCTGTATTATACATTTTTTGAAACTCTGGGGATGCAACAACTGCTGTAATTAATACAATTTGGTAACAGTTGCTACTGTTGTTGAGAAGAAGAGGTAGGTGACTTGCTCCTTGCTCATACATCATGTCCATGACTGATGCCTTGTTACTGGGCTAGGAAATGAGCACTACACCCTATATATCAACAATATCTTATCGTATAAATTTCATGTAAAGTTATCACCGTAGCTGATGATACAAAGTATGGTTGAGTAACGATTATAGCAGTAACTCTATGCCAGGGGTGTCAAACTGTTTTGTGCCCCGTTTTGTTACCCACGTCATGTTTGCTTTGTGCATACATTAGGCCTGATAGAGTTACGTTTATTATAATGCCATAGCAGAACTACGTTTCTCGTTTTTAGTCATAACGCGACATTACGACATAATAATTACAGGCTAAGCCAACGGTAGCAACCTTTTCAGTTCAAAACCATGAGGTTGTATAGATTCCATGAGGATTCGAAGAATTTCCAACGCATTTTAAGAAAGTTATGCTAATTTCAAAGATCTGGAAACTGATTTTTGCTATTTTCAGTAACCCTGTCAGTGTGAAGAGGTGCCAAAAAAATATCAAATGGAACTAATTGAGTTGAAAGTGCAACAGTGTTCAACATTTTCAAACCTCAATTTGAAAATGTTGACATCAAAACGTTTTATCAATGCACTGGACCAACTTATCCCCAAATAAAAGAAAGGGAATCGAGAACCATGTCAGTCTTCACTAGTACTTGTGTCTGCGAACAACTGTTCGCTTTGATAAACTTAAACAAGTCTTGATTCCGATCTCAGTTGACGGACACGCATATCAACTCAACGTTAGAAGTTGCGACTGCACAATCTGTGGTACCAGATATTAACATGCTTCTAACTGTGGACAAGCCACAATGCTTTCGCATTTTACCTAGACTGGTCCAATTTAGGAATTAGCGCCCTACTTCGCAGTAGTGCTGTAACAAGTGTTACGTATTATCTAATAATAGTGTTAAGAATGTGTCTGTAACCCTATGGTTCTGTCTTCAATGCAGTTGCAAAAATGTCTGTAACCCTGTGATTCCACCGGCTTCAATGCCTTGTACTACGTTCTGTTTTGTATGTTTTTATCAACCTGCGTTCAGCAGAGTGTGCGTGTTCATACTATGGACTTCGTGTCTGCTCACAAACAAATAAATAAAAATAAAAAAATAAAATAACTGCCAAAAGATTTCAAGTTTCTTCCAGTCGCAGTGCTATGAATAAATAGTAAATGAAAGTATCGATTGTATCATTATGTGCAAAATTGTCTGGCCTGCGTAAAACCTAAGGGCGTAAATATGGCCCACAGCATCAAATGAGTTTGACACCCCTGATGTACGCCAAGCGTTACGCTTGTCGCTTGTAATATCCCCAGCTTAGACGTCCTCTGTGACGTAACCAGCAAGCCCAAACCAGGTTGACCGACAGCTGTCACGCGTGAATGGTGCAGACACGTAAGAAGCCGGCGAACGCCAGAGTGTGTTGAAGCAGAACCGTAGGTGGTGCGTTCGCTTAACGCACTCTCAGCCTGGCTTGTCAAGAGCAAGACTGAACGTTACCGCGTTTACGATCATTCGTCTCTGTCTTGGGATAGTGGATGGTGAAAGGTAAAAGTATAGGGATATTTGAAAGTTGGTTGGAAAATTTCACAACGATTGCTGCAGCACAAGAGAAAAAACGCAGGACACCTTTTGTCAGTCTGATGTTGTCTGTGCTGTATTACTACGTGTAAGCCGAGTTGGCTGACTTGGTACTACTAAAGTGAAGGAAATATTTCCATGTGTTTCCATAACTCAGTAGTTATTGCATGATTTTGCAGCTACACCATGAAATACCAACTCAACAGCAATCAGCGTCCGCAAAGGCGTCGCCTTCTGCACGTGAGATAATGTGGTTTACGGCGGGGAAGTTCTAGGGAATCTCCATGGTTTACAAATATTCCTTATGTTTCTCGCTGAGAGCAATGAGCAAGGACAATACTGAAAAAGCAAAATAGTGCTGTGTCTAGATTGAAGAAAGTTAAATACAGTTGTAACGAAAGCTAAGCAACACTATTCAAGCTTCACCATGCACTCCACTAGTTGCATGGAGAGTAGCAAAAAATGCGGTTAGTTTTGGCAGTCGTCCTACAACGAGAGTAACACGCAGAGTGACACAGCGTCGCCGCATTGTTAGTTCCAGAGCTACGAAAAGGACAGTGTTTGAGATGTTGAAATGGTTCTGTGCCAGGTCACGCCATTTCCAACCACAAAAATGTCTTGAAGAAAATGAAAGTCGTCTTCATTCAGGCGCCCTCAAGTGTCTTGAAAACGGCATTCAATTGGACTAAACGTTTTTCAAGCCTAGTTTGCGGAGCAAAGGTATCCTGTCACAATTTCGACGGTTACAAATTACTGAAGAAATTTGGCAGCAAGCACGTACAACTTAATAAACTTTTACTTGTAGATCATCAAAATGTAAAAAGATTTGAAAGCAGACCAGGCTTATTTTAAGGTGATTGAATGGGTTCACTGAATCAGTCAGATCATTCTGAATATTTTGCTGGCTGATTTTGAATTCCAACTTAATGTGTCGTGGTGATGGATTCTCGGAATGCAACGAGGTTACCAGTGCATAAAGACTTACTCGCTTTGTTCCCTGCATTCACTTTAGATCATAACCAGTCAGGTGTATGTAGCCTATACCTTACTCGTTTCAAAAATGTATCTAACAGCGTTGCAAGCGATTGGTGAACACTATCAACAGGTTCAGCGCGCGATCGTTGTTTTGGGAACTACGCTGGTTTGTTCTGATTCTGAACGCAGAAACGTTAGAGTGTTCTCAGTGGGATGAGTAATCATGGCTCAGGGTTTTGGGTTCGCGGAGAACGCGATATCCGTCACTCTCAGGCTTGCAGTTTAGGCCCACACAATCTTAGTCAGAATTCGTGTTGCCATGATGAGGTCCAGCAGTGAAAACTTTGCAAAATGTTACATAACTCCTGAAAAAAATTGCAATATATTTAAAAAGAAATATGAAAATGCTGTGTTTCTGCTGAATTTTGAATGTGTTGAACTTGATTTAAAAGCGTGTTGCAATCACTGGTTGGTAAATGACTTACACTGTACAACATTAACTGCTTGTTCAGGCAAACTTTTTCTTCCCTTCTGAGTAGGAAGACTACATACATTTTAGCCCTCCTCTTGTAAAAATTAGCGCTTCTATTACCGTGTTTTGTACTTAATATAGTAAAAACTTCACAGACTTCGGTCAAACGCAGCTTGACCGCCGAAGAGCTTCCGCTTTCGTTTTCTCCTAGATGTTTATCGTAATACCAGTCTTGACTGAAAACCTGTTGGACGTTTCAGTCCCAAAACAAGTGAAATCAAGCTCTCGTGTAACTAATCTCACAAAGGCGACGAATTCTTACCAATCAGCAAATTTCTTAAAATAGGAAATCGATTTCATGTGACACTGCGCATTCTCAGGTCTTCGTGTTAAAAAATCAAACAAAAGCTTGCTCTAAGGCTATAGACCACCACCACGTAACTCTCTCTTCATCAGCTGCATATAAGATGGTGTCATCTGTCACTTAAAAAGTTGTGACCGCGGCAGTTAGAAATGTTCACACGCGCTATGAAACAGGTCAGCAAGTAACTTTTTGACGTAGGGATTTATACGTACTTTGTATTGAGCGCACCATTATTCATGGTTTGTGGATCCACGAAAAAGTTATATTGATCGAAAAACAACTTTTCTATTTGAGCACAAATAGTGTGTTACCGGGGATACTATGCATTTGGTGAATATTTAGTAAAATTGCAGGCTTTGCCCTGTTGCGCATTGTAGGGCTGACAGTAAGTTACCCTTTTCATAAAAATATTCGTTTTTCGTTTCAGTAATCTTTAGTGAAGTTTTTAACATGTTGGCTTCTAATAACAGTATTCTGAGTAAATTGCTTATCTGGCGTTTTCCTTTCAAGCCCTTCCCAAGTCACTTGAGGGTTGGGCAAGAACGAATGTTCTTAACAAAGCCTTGATCGGGTTTTGCAATAGTTTTATTGGCTTCAACAGGTGTCGTCATCGGGAGGTAGTCCAGGAAGTGGAGGCCTGACGACTGTACCTGCTAGCTTCCGAAAATAGCATTTCAGGAAAATGTGATCACGTCGTGTCAGCGTCACCTAGAAATACTAAAAACTTCGTTAAAAAGCATGCATCCAATGGTGCTATGAGCAAAAAAATATAATTTACATGCCGAAGAACCCCTTCTTATTTGTTTATGCAGTTAACATGTTTGTTACAAAGATTCGCACCGGAAAAATTTAGACCATCCAACCCAATGTCGAAATATAAGCTTTTCGAAAAGGCTTTTTTGCTTGCGCTATTTTTCGAAGCCGCTGCCTTGACGAAAAATTCGCCAGCGGGGAATCACCTGTCGATCGGGCGTACAACAGTAACAGCGACGTCGCGATGGACTAACAGGCCATTCCGTCGCTCGAGGAAATAAAAACTCGAGCTGCATCTCCCGGCTTCCTGCGCAAGCGGACAACACTGGCGCGGATTGTCTCCAAAATTACATCGCCCGAGGGTGGGTTGTTCACGGTACCCGCTTTCACATGATTTTATTTCGGAAACTGCGCTCATTCGCAAAGGACAGTGGCGTTTTGATTTACGCACCCGTGTTCTTGATTTATGAATGATTGGATCTGAACTTCAGGAAAGGCGTAGCAAGTGCATTCGGAATGAACATCCGTTTTGTTTTGCTTTTATTATAAAGTCCTCTGGAGATTTTGAGAATTTTCAAGCGATGTTGAGTATCTTCTGATGGTTCGCTGTTGTCTTGATTGTTTTCGTCATCGCACGATGAAGAACAAGAAAACTGTGTGTGAAGAAAAGTTGAGTTCACTGAGAAAGATTTTTTTTAGCTTTTCTAAGACAGAATTAGTTTTTGGAGATATTTAAGCTCAATGCCTTGAGTCGTACGTGTAACCGTACAGTGTCGAAATAAAGCAGAAGAGTTAAGAGCGGTTTCACAGCAATTTACACATAAGTGACTAAATCCTGTAGCATCGTTAGTACTTTCAGTTAGTCGCAAAATAAGTTACTGAAGAGAGTTTGAGAGTTATTGTGAAGCTCATCTATTGTTTACCAGTTGTCGCAAGCGCTATTGCGTGCGGTTTTCGGTTGCCCCGAAATGGCTTTTTAAGCAATTGCCTGGTAACGACGCAGTTAAACAGCACGTCGTGAAAATTTCAACCGGCAATTTTGCACGTCAGCCGCGCGGTACATACGCCTGGACTTTACCAAAATCATAGAGCCCTATTTCTACATAGCCCCCAGCGAGATTTCTTTACCTCCATCACTAATTAACTTGGAAAAAATCGGTACAACAGCAGAAACGCACTGGAAACAATATTTTGAGTAAGTTTTAACTGAAATCGTCGGCTTGTTGAAAAGCAAACAGAGACCGGAACTTTTTTAATCCGGCCCAAATTGAATACACCGCTGAAAAGTATCTTCCTCGAAGCTTAGTTGTTCTTAAAACCGTCACGGTTTTGAAACTCTTTTCCGGGTTTCAAACCCAGCAAAGCTTAAAATATTTTGCACAACTCAAGATTTTCAGTGTGAAATCCACTGTGACGACAGGGGCGTGGTCATAAGCAAGACGAGAAAGACGTAACGTTTGTTTATTGTCAACAATGGTCTCAATCACGTCGCGGCGTGGCCACAGCATTTTTGCCTATTACCAGAATAGTAGCCAAGTTCTCGAAAAGTAGTAGGAAGACTTGAAAAATTTGGTTTTTGAAATTTTTGTGAAATATTGAAATTCTCTGTTCGATCGTGACTTGAGGAGGTGTCTTTCGACAAAAAAATGTGCGTTGCATAAACGTTTGAGAGGACTTTTTCCCCGCTCGGCTTGCCATCACCACCTGCATAACTTCTCAAAAAGAATGCATGCTTCAGGCAGTGCACGTCCAAACCGCGATTGGAGCGCGGATGCGGCCGTGTGGTAGGATCTTAAACCTTGATTGCAGCAAAGGGCGCCGTCGTTGCAGCCGTATCTTAATTTCAGTAGCTTTGTGTCTGGCCACAACCAACCGCATTTGTCAGCATGAGCGATCTGCTTCGTATGTCATGCGATGTACTCAAGCGTGTTGTGCACGTCGGGCGTTGCTCAGCCGTCGTGGATTGACTTCCGTTGAGGATTTTCGAAACTGAACTCGTAGTCGGGTTGGTAACTTGCCAGGTGACTGGCAGTTTTATCTGCTCTGTTACTTCGGAACACTGGAAGAGCAAACAAAGCTCACTCAGCTACGCAGGCTTGCGCAGTTGCACAAAAATCCGTGGAAGAACGATGCACGGTGAAGCACGGCTGAGCCCTTTGCTTGAGCCCACCTGCACTTCTAAGTGCAAGACCTTACGCAGCTTCTTTTATTTATGTACTGTAGGTTCTTTGGATCAATTTAATGTAAGCGATTGGGTTCATTTGGGTAGGAAAAGATGGTCACTTTTATCGCTGATGCATACGGAGGATTGCTAACATATTTTCAAACTGTAAATGCAATTTTCAATAAATTTACGAGAGCTTCTCATCAAAATCGTAGTATTCTATACCGCTACACGTTTTTACGAACCTCGTCTTTTGTTCGAAACGTAACAATTGGTCAAAATATACAGAACTTGCGTATGCGTCATGGTGTCTTTTTATGATGTCATAAGGAACCATCGCAGTTTTGAGAATTCTTAGACTGTACTAGCTGTTTTGACTAAAGCTACACATCAAACTAAATGATTTCATTTCTAGAAATACTATCGTTTTCATATTATGACAAATAATTTTAGGGAAAATCCACGAACTTACTTCGTTTTTTCCACTATTTTCAGCAAAAAAAGATGCCAGACGTGTCATTTTGGACAAAACAGATAAGAACATGTTAAGCAAAACCACTTCACCTCTTCAACGCTTTGCCACATTTTTCTAGACTTTTTTGTAGATTGTATTTTAATGAGCGTCAGTAAAAGTGAAGTAGGTGTGACCAGTAAAATGTGTACGGTACCAGCTTGTGATGACGAAACAAGAATCAGGCAAGTTTTGCGTCTCATCCTATCTTTTAACAGCTACGATACTTGAGGGAAATTTAGCTCCTACGATAGTCACGTAAGAAAATAGCCCAGGGGCGTGTTTTTCTCCCAACTGCTAAATGCACTGCTGGTCGTCCACAGCACGAAACCCGACAGCTTCCGCATAACTTTCTTCGAAAAGCACCAGGTCGTATCTGTTCTGCTTGTACAGGTCTGTGCGAGACACCTTCTTTCACTTGGGTGGCGCGAGTCCGGTTGCATGCACGCGTGATGTTGCGGATGGTCCACTTCGAGCGGTGTGATTGGTTTACACGCTAGTCCGCCAAACCGCAGTAAGCAAGCGGAACCCAGGCGTTGCACATCCGCAAGGTTTCTTACTGTAAACGAGAATCAATTGTCCCGAATGGGTTTTTCCTGCTTTCTCGACGCAAGTGTTCATCCACCACCAGACGCCCTTGTCCTGCCTCAGAGAAATGGATCTCAGTGGCACAAATTTCAAGGAAGATAAGAATGCGAGTGTATTAAAGTATTTTAAACATAAAAACAACGCGTGCTTACAAATTCGAAAAGAAAAGCGGCTGTCGTCTGTGTCAGAAACATTTAGCTTTGTCCTTCATGGATTCCAATATTGTCTGTTTCATTTTTGCATCTGATTGCAATGGCGCGCTTGCTTCTGCCTAAACCAGGGGCCTCCAAACTACGGCCCGCGAGCCAAATCCGGCCCTCGAAGCCATTTCATCCGGCACGCGAAACCATTTCAATTGCCCGCAAAGACGTTTTGTCAATATTGAAAAAACAATTCATTTACGAAACATGTGTTGATATGATAGAGAGTAACATAACCCGAAACAATCATATTGCTGTACGTAAGATGTCCGGCCCTCGAAATGTTGTGTAATGACTTCTGGGGCCCTCGGACACAAAAATTTGAAGACCACTGGCCTAAACAAATTTGATGTCTCGCAGTTTGAGATTCGGTCGTTGATATCTTTGTAGTGATGCGCTTGTTAACATAATTGATTTTTTCTCAAAACATCGTTGTTGGGCGGACAATCGTTGCAGAGCTAACTGAACATCCACAAAAGTGTAAGCTTCTCGAAACCAAGATTTCAAGAAGTTTTGCGCAGTCAAGTTTCTTTTGTGAACAACAAAAATTAATCTATGCACACTACACATAGATTACGGGGTTTTGACGATGACGATGGCATAATGCTTGCGGTGTTGAAATTCAAGCTAATCAAAATCGGATTGATTCGCGCATAGTACATGTGAGCGCGTGTGAGCTGTTGTTTGCAAAAGAACATTGGAAATACACGAACAGTTGCATTAACAAAATCACCCCCGGCTATTGCAGACGCGATTGCTGGTTGCTGTTGCACAAGCAACCGGAACTAATTGTGTTCACTGGAAGCCACAAAAGTGAAGCCGTATTTATTTCGCTGCCAATATGATTTCACACATTTTGACCAATTTTAATGCAATGTAATCAACGAAAAAGTCACTACTGGAAAGAAATGCTTCATTATTCAACATTCAATGCACCTTTGCGCCCATATCACGCCTATTCCTCGGAAGAAAACCTTTGCAACTAAATCTCGTTAAACGTGTTTCGATCTGAGTGTAGATTTCTTGCATCCTTTAGAGAAAATTTGAAGCTTTTTGAGACACAGCGTTTCGATAACGTTGTGCACTCTGCGGAAACTGTACAGTTGCATTGAAGGGACGAACAAAGGGTAACTAATGCGAGTTTCCCAGGCAACAGAAACCGAATGACTGCTTGCAACTGTAACCCTCGTATTCAACTTCATTTGTTTTACTGACACAAGCAATTTGATGGCTTCCGGCTGAATGAGCTGGAACGGTTGGTGCGTGCAAAAATTTCCAGACTACCGAACTGATGTTAACGCCGCAAGCGCACTGCATACCGCGAGCGACATCCTTGGCCAATTTATTTGAATAACCGAAGAGGGGAGAAAGTCTTGCCCGAACTTGCCAATTCTTTTTCAGCGAAATCGAGCTTTAGCAAAACATTTGCGGAATTTACGTGTTGGGCTATTCCCAACAAAAAGTAACGACTCAGGAACCGCAGTTAGTTTTGTCATGTGGCAAACGCGCGTTTCCACTAATTTCCTTGTGTGCGCCAAACAACGACAATTTTTTCCCATTCACAGAAAACGTCAAGAGCCCTGCTTTACTAGTATAGCAACTTTAAAATAGCTAATTGCCGTGTGTTACACACACCAGTACAGGCCTGGAAAAAACTGTTATCAGTTTTGATTCAAGTTTTGCCTTTCCAAAGAAGGACGATTCGAACAGAAACACTTGGGTTTATTTACGTTATTTCCACTAAAATGCTTCTTCAAAATAAGTTTTTCAGGCAGGTGGTAAGTTTCAAAATAAACTTGTGGGTTTATTGCTCTTCTATGGGTGTTACAGGTTTCATTCACATATTGCAAGGATTGCATGCCGCCTGTCTTCAAGATCTCCAGAATCAGGATTTCGTTTTAGGACTACCACAGCATTTTTTCATGCGAGAAAATCTATAGAAATGCGTTTCCGTATGACCCCACGTTTGTTGTAGCTTTTCACTGAGAGTACGGGCAAGTTTTATGAACGAGTATTGAACAGATATGAAATCCAAACTTGCATAATGCTTCAGCTAATTTGTATGCGGTGAGTTTGCCATCATTGCAGTGAGGAGGCTGTGTTTTTATATTGTACCAACACTTTCAATCGACGAAATCTGTCAGTAAGGTATAACTAGCGCAACATTCATTGAAACAATACGTGCTTGTTTTGCAGTTGTTCAGATACAGGGCATACATGAATGCATATCCAAGGCGATTACTACACTGAATTTCTGCTGATTCAAAACGTAGGTATGGGAGAAACTGTGCTTTCGCTTGAACAGCAAGATGCTTTTCTAAAAACCATCCGTTTGTACTACGAACACATGATACGTCCTAAGACTGTGTACAATCCGATCCGCGATGAGAACAATCGACCGGAATTAGAATGGGCCATGAAAAAGGATGAAGACGGTGATACGTAAGTTAAATAATTTCAAAACTGTGCGTATTTTTCGATGATTGTCACCTAACAGGGCCGGATTTACCAATAGGCTATGTAAGCTTAAGGCTAGGGCCTCAAGATCCAAGGGGGACTCCAGCAAACTTTGGCATGCATAGAGTCACTTGCCGATATATGATCAGTTCGATAAATATTCGTCAAAATTTTATGTCTTAATTATTCATAAAATTTAGTTTTTATCACCTCTTCAGATTCTGTGTTGATAACGCCAGGGTCTTCCACCGAGTTTCCATCAATCTCAGTGTGACCGCTGGTCAACCCGCATGCCGACTACTGTGTCCATATCAGGCCCGTAACTAGCTTGGAACACCAGGTGGAGCAAAGAGTTTTCTAAGAGGGGCCCATTTTTTTAAACTATGTCCAACACATTTTTCTAGGGGGGGGCGAAAAAATATTTTAGGGCTTATTCACCTCCCCTGGTTACGAGCCTGGTATACTCAAATGAGATACATATACTCAAATGAGCATGTTGGCTGCCTCCTGTGCTTGGTGAATCGTACCGATTGTTACGTGCGAATCAGTCGAAAGAACTTGTGACTCTTTGTGTTTGAAATGCACCTGGAAAGTTTAAGGTTGTACTGCAGATAAGATCGATGTATAGGGCTAGCAGCATTATCCCACAATAAAAACATAGTTGCTACTTGTAAACCAGGATTTCCCAAACTTTCTCTGACCACTTACCCCTTCAGCTTTACGACTGATGAACATGTACCCTTCAATTTCTTATAAGAAAATATTTTATCATGACTAATCATAGATATGTTTAACAATAAATATGCAACGGCTTTTGAAAATGATATGTTGCACCAGCGTCACTGGTTAGCGAATAATAGCGTTAAATATGTGTCTGCACAGCCGTATTTAGGGTCAAATTTTCACCGAGGTGAATATGTTAATTACGCCCCGGTTGGAAATGTTAATTGTAGTTTATGGAGACCCAACATCCTGCCCTTATTTAATCTAGGCTGGTGATATCTCTGGTGGTTGCAACACAGTGTAGCTGCAGTGTTGCTCTTTTCAAAACAGCCAGATAATAAAATATTATTTGATTTAGCGTTACGAAAATGTTATGTGGCAACATTACAGAAAGTTTACCGAGGGAAGTGCCTCATATTCCTCAATGTAGCTACGGCCTAGGTCTGTAATCTTGTGGTTCTGACTCCAACGCCGTTGCAAAACGTTCTGCTAAGAAAGTGCCTGTAACCCTGTGATTCCTCCTGCTCAAATGCCGTTGTTCAAAGTTCTGTTTTGTCTGTTTATATCGATCTGGGTTGTGCAGAGAGCGTGTGTTTGAACTATGGACTTCGTGTCTGGAAACAAACAAATAAATGAATAAAAAATAAATTCACTGATATAAGTAATAAATATTTGGAAATAAATAGTATATAAAATACTTTTCCCTTACATTGCTAGCCTTAAATATACCCCCTTAGATAAGCAAATGTACCCCTGCGGATAT
>Ga0210059_1010566_pt1 | contig 14217 bp, 12 predicted proteins | sample Ectturendosymbi2_FD_188042 | JGI IMG/M metagenome (GOLD analysis project Ga0210059, IMG submission 188042) | Ecteinascidia turbinata endosymbiont from Florida, USA - Sample 2 (SPAdes) (version 2) | ecosystem: Host-associated > Tunicates > Ascidians > Unclassified | place: Key West, Florida... | reverse complement strand
ATTTAGCACAAATGTAACTCCTCCACTGAACACAGCTACAACACTGTTCAACGAACCCAGATCGCAACGGCCATTCCTAGAGTATATCAAAACACCTTATTTTTTAGTAGCGAAGTTTCGGCAATAGCAACGCATGCCCATCAATGCCAGCCCTCTAACAACATCATGTTTTCAAATTTTCATGAAACAGCCTCAGCCCGAAATGACAGTGGCATTGTTCTAAAGATGAAGACACCCACGAAACATTAGAAACAATACTACTTTTGAAGTTATATCTTACTTATTCAAATGCCCTTCCAAGTGCTACAAACGAATAAGTTCAATATTTCCCAGTCACTCGCATATAGTGAAAAACAGTAGCACCGCTAAAAATATTGACACAGATTCAAAAGGGAAATGCAGGTCTTTCAGTTAAAAAATTAATAATGATTTTATGCTCATAGAAGCGTAGTGTTCAAGAGTATTCAGAACAATATTCATTCCCCATTACTTCGTTTTTCACATCAGCATATCTTCTTGAGAAGATGGGGGGTAGCAGCAGCCCCAGGTTTCCAAACGCTCCACGGTTTTCAGCAAGCTCGTAATAGTTTTGGTGACTCCACACCAAGACGCGACCAGGCAAGGTGAGGAATGTAATTACACCACCTGGTCCTTGGTCGACCTCGACGGCGTGACCCTAGAGGTCGACCAACGACCAGGCGGCGTAATTACAATAGGACTCACCTCGCCAACTTTTTTGGTGGGCATTCAACTGCGCTCTTTCGCACTTTGTTGCACAACGTACGCCATGAACTCTATGCAAAGCTTTCAGCTCTGCTCCTTGCACTTGGGACAGTCTTTCGTTCATTACCCAAGACTCGTGCTCATAAGCAAGGATTGGAACAACGAGCAGTGTGAGAGCTGAAAGCTTAGTGGTTTTTGCAAGCTACCGTTTTGTGACATCGAAAGGATAAAATTCACAAAGTACTGCATTTTTCTTGCCTATACGTATGTGATCTCTTTGGTCTCCCTTCCATCACTCGTGGATACCACCCCAAGATGCTCGAAGAGTCTTCACATGCTGTAGTGTATTTTGCCGCTTACTTCCAGCGAACGTTTACGTGGCTTTCCTCGCACACGTTTTCATTCCAGTTTGATCTCAGGCAGTTGCAAACTGATCAAGTCGATGTTGAAGACCCTGCTCAGCGGATGAAAGCAGCAGCAAACCGTCCGGAAAAAGCAAACGGTAGATCTTGTAACGTCCAACAGTGACTACTTCGTCGACTTGTCTGTGGATGTCTATCCAATTCATATTGACTAGAAGACGAGTGGTGACAGCGCCTACCCTTGTCGGAGTCCAACACCACTGCGAATGGTAATGACTTAATGCTGTTGAATCGGACACAATCTTTGAGCAGGGATATAGTAACTTGATAACCAATAGCAGGTGGCCTTCAAAGTCGTACTTCTGCAAAGCGCGCCATAACTTTTTTCAATAGACCCATGCTAATGTTTTTCGAGGAAAATGAAGCAAGTGTAGGCACCTTTGGAAAACTCCCAAGACCTCTTTAAAAATTTATTGGAGAGCAAAACGTTTGGTCGATACATTTCCTAATCACTAGGCTGCTTGGCACACACAAGTTATCCAGATAATTTCTCCTCTGGCATTACGCGTTTCATTACAACCTGCAACCTTTCCAGCTTTCCCTGTCTCGATACCTAGGGTGACTTTGGTCGTGGGAATGGTGTTTTCCTCCCAAAGATGCAACTGTCATGTACATGATAATGTGGAAGTGTCAACTTCAAATAACTTTGAAATACTCTTTCTATCTTCGAAATACTCTTTCTACCTGCCAAATATGACTCTTCATTGCTGTGCAAAGCAGACATCTTTAATGGATTTTTCAGCATTACAACATTTGCCTCTGACGCTTTTCAAGTTTTATCCCCATAATAGTAGTACAAACAGGTACCTATCCAATCTAACCTCACACTGGTTGTACAGTTAGACGCTTGCTAACTCCATCCCGATGCTGGTGATACAAAAAAGCGCTTCACTATTCCATTCACACACTGCGTGGCACGAAAAGTTACCTGTCAACTCAATCTCTTCGCCGGTGGTGCAAAAACATGCCTGTCAACTCTATATCCACTCTCTTATTTGAATAATACGCTTCTCAACTTTATTATCTTATTGATGGCACAAGCAGGTACCTGGCAACTCTACCCCACGCAGGTATGGTATTCCAACGCTGTTAGTATTGACGCCTCCATGCTCTACTGTTGAAATCGCGAAAATCAATCACTAGCATTTTTTTTCTAAATTTTGAGTCTATTTCTGAAGCAGAGTAACACAAACGTACACGGCACAAACAAACCATAAGCAGTGCAATCGATCCTTACAAATGCCAGGATTGGATTCGTTGCCACACGCGCATTCAATATAACAGAGCCAGTTTCGTTTCGTTTTAAGAGTTAAAAATTAGAGAAAACTACAGCACTGATTTTCCAACGATGTTTTCTCTCTAAACAGAATCAGAGACACAGTAGTTGCAAAGTAGAAACTGCACACATGACCGATAGCCACTCAATCATGTAGTAATGATGTAACTACTTACAGTTGATCTGAGTCTCTTATGTTCTGATTTTATTTCCTCCATAAGACCATTAGTGATGTCGCAACTACTGATGTCCAACTTATCAATAAATCTCAAACATGGTATTAACAAACGACCGCCTTCATCTCCGATGCTGTGGTTGCCGCTGAGATGGAGATAATCCAACTGGTTCAAGATAAAATACATTTGGTGTGAAATGCAGTTAACAAAAATTCAAAACAACATTTAAATTGTTTTAATTATACCATGCTTTTATTAATTTTAAGCACTGCAGATACTTATCTAAAGTTCAGTTAATAACAAGGCTGTTGGAACAGCGTACTGATGACGTGCTAAACTGTAGTTGGTATCCCTTTGTATGTTATCGCATGCGATTACCATGACAACTATTGGTGACACAAATTATCACAGCAATACTTCCGATTTTTAACTCATGTTTTTTTACTTAAATACTTAACATACTTCATGTTTGGTCTCCACCAATTTTTCACTGATGAGTCGGACACTTTCAGCTCCGAGATTGCATCTCCACAGTCTCAGTTCTTTGATCTGATCCAAACATTTGATTAGAAATTTTAAACCTTCATCTCCGACCATCTTGTTGCCACTGAGGTCGAGACGTTGCATCTGTTTCAAAACATGTTGCTCTTAATTTCGTCATGAGTTGAAATACACGATGGCTGAAAATAGAAATTATTACTGGAGCATTTATAGTGTAGACATTCCAACGTTTACTGTCGCGTCACGCATTGCTTTTATGTTTAACATTTCAGATGAAAGACTTTTGCAAAACCAGAAACTCAACACACTTTATGCTTGGTCTCCATCAATCTTTCACTGATGAGTTGGACACTTTCAACTCCAAGGTCGCAGTTCCGCAGCTCCAATTCTTTTATTTGTTCCAAACTTTTGCTTAAAAATCTTAAACCTTCATCTCCTATCTTCTCGTTGTAACTGAGGTCGAGGCGTTGAAACTGTTTCAGACGTGTGAGCTTAAGTTACGTCACGAGGTTGTCAATACAATGCAAAATGACTGAAAATAGATATCAGTGACGTATTAACAATTACGTCGTCACGCCAATTGGTTCCAAGTTATGTTTTGTCTATATTATCAAAAGGAGTAAAATAGCTACTTTTGTTAAATCAAATCTTCAACTTGCTTTATGTTTGGTCTCCATCAATCTTTCGTTGATGAGTCGCACACTTTCGGCTCCGAGATTACATTCATACAGACTTAGTTCTGTGATTTGATCCAAACTTTTGACCAAAAAGCTTAAACCTTCATCTTCGATCTTGTTGCCACTGAGGTCGAGGAGTTGAACCTGTTCAAAACATGTTCATGGTGAGTTTGCCTTGAGATTGTCCATACAATCTAAGATGGTTCAGTATAAAAATTAATGACACATTAACGATTATATTATTGCGACGATTAGTTCTACGTTATCCCCCTTTCCTGTATGATGTCACGGATCAATAAGTTCCTTTGGTAAATAAGAAATTGGACTTACGTTATGTTTGGTCTCCATCAATCTTTCACTGATGAGTTGAACGCTTTCAGCTCCTAGACCGCATTCATACAACCTAAGTTCTTTCATTTGATCCAAACGTTTGATTAAGAATCTTAAACCGTCATCTCCGATCTTATTGTAACTGAGATCGAGGCGTCGAATCTGTTTGAAACATGTTGGTAATAACTACGCCATGAGGTTGTTAGTAAACTGTAAGACAGTTGAATATAGACGTTGAAGCATCAATGATTATGTTTTTGAGAAATTTATTTCCATGTGATTGTTTTTTTCTATATTACAACGCATGATTGAGAACAAATAGCAATGACTCATTAAGATAATGCCATTCAAAAGTCGTGCAAAACGACTGGTGATACACTCAGTATAGTTAAGGTTACCTACATGATGTTCGTGTTCAACAAAACTCTGGGCCAGCTTTTCCATCATGTGAGAAGTGACGCTGCAGTCGATCAACTTCAGTTCAGCGGAAATCAGTGGAAGAATTTTTAAAAGACTAGAAAATTCTTCATCACTGATCTGCTTGCGACTGAGGCAGAAGCGAGGAACCTAAAAAATATTTTTCGTTTGAAACTGCTTTTCATTTGTTTCCGAAAATGCACAGATTTGGTATTTTAACCGAATATCCTGTTTGTGCAATTACTCTACAGCGGCGACGACCAAGGTTATTTTGTTTGCAGATCATATTTAAAGTCAGTTGGCATTTAGGTGGACCTTTTGTTAATCTTAGTGCATCCTAAATATGGGGTGCCTGTCTTTCCTAATTTTCGCCACTTACGTCTAACAAAACACGGTCTTCACAAAAATGTTTCAGCAAATGTACTGTTTTTCGAATGTTTTGCATTTTCCCGTGGTTAGTGCGGTATTTCGCATCGATTTTAACCAAATCAGGTTCAATTCCGCGCAGAATGACTTTTAGCTCTGCGGACCGTTCTTACCAAACCTTCGTTTTCAGCAGGCCTGTTAAAATTGCCAGCAGGCTAAGGTTTCCCTTTCACTGCTTTGAAACAATCGGTGAGCTTTGCAAAATCACTTCGAAAACTGCATAGAAATAAGAATTAGGAAATTTTAGTCCACTAGGTTTTCTTCTTCAATGATCTCAGCTTACCTACCAAGCATAGCGTGAAAATGCAACGGCTATAGAACATTAATGCAAGCTACCTTAAAAAAGAAATACGACAAGGAAAATGTTGAACTGAGTTGAACACGCGCCGCTGAAGGTGGGTTTGATTCCCGGTCGGACCACGTCGAATTAGGTTCGATTTTATACCGTTTGTTTTAAACATATAATAAAAACAAATATCTTGCCCCACTAAAAATGTATTTTGCCCCCAAACCTTAAAAACTTGGCTGCGGGCCTGCCTGTAAGTGAGTGCTCTTGACAACAGTAGTCCATGGCAGTGGCAGCAGAGCTTCATTCCTTCACATTATAATAAGCTGTCCTTGTCTACGATTAGAATGTCGTAAGTATTTCATCAAAACAATTGTAAAAATGTCAATACCAGTAATTAATAAAATCACCTTTAACATAGAATATTTCCTTAAAGGTTGTCTAACTGGCCATGGGCGTGGGAAGGTGGGCAGGGAGGGAATTTCCCCCCTGGATTTTGCAATTTGACATGTTCCCAACAAATGTTTAGCATATAAATGTTGTTTTTTTAGTTTTGAATGTTCCCCCCTGCAAAATCTTTTTGGTTACCGCTGGAAAATCCACTATTGGCCCCTCCCTACAAAAAATCCTTCCGACGCCCATGTAACTGACGAGGTTTCATTTCTAAAGAGAACCGGTCTGGAATAGATCACGACTAGTACTCTAAGCGAAACGTTTAAAGGAGATTGTTTCCTCATGAGCTGCTCTAAATCACAGTATTCATTATATTGCGCATTCCCATACCTGAACAGAACAGCACAAGGTCAGCACTTTGCTTTTTCTCTGACCAGGCTGGTAGACTGATTTAAACCGAAAGTAGTGCTATGAAATTATGATTGCTGCAATATCTTCCTTTCAGGCTAACGCTTGAACGTATGATCAAACTAATGTGATAGTTATCTCCATGAGGTTTATCGATGCGCCAGTGCAGTTAGATAAGATCATATCTGCCGCTAAGTAACCCCGATGAAGCAGATCTTCGGTAATCGTAACCTACCGGGTGGCCCATAAAAGTGCAATCCCATTTAACTTTAGCGTTGGGTTGCTTCACTGATTGTTCAAAGGGAATAAACCCTTGAACATGGTCTAGACATAGTGAAAAATAATCTCAAAACGCAGGGATATATGACGTCATTGGTGACGGCAGAATGTCGTTGTCGGAATTTGATGGAATGCATATTTGGTGATCTGGTCATCACTAGAATTCCAGATAATGATGCTGGAAAACAAACTGACCGAAAGATTTAACATAAAAGCACACGCCACACCGCACTTAACCAACTCTACGATGAAAACGGCCGAGTTGAAGCAGGAAACAAATGAAAACTACTCGTAGACAACAGCATTTCAAAAGAAAACTGCTCGGTTTCATATCCTTTACAATTTTTTTTCCATTTGAAGACAAACAGAATCAACTTCGTCGTTCAAGCGTAGTTTACAAACTTTCTTGCACCTGAGTAATTACGTGTGTTGAACCGACTCGCCGAAAAAGGTTAATTCAATCAACAAACACTAATTCGATCAACGCTTTGTATAGTATGTCAATATTTGCTGTTGCATCCAACGTACTCATTTCATTTCAAGCAACCAGAAACATTGGAAAATATGTCAGTCAAAAGAAACATCTACTTGAGCCTCTTTTTCAACACAGGAACAACAATCGAATTTTAACGTGGATGACAGTGATGGAGCCTGCGGAAGAATCGAGACGGTTGTTTGAAATACCCACAAAAAGTGTTGGCGGAGCTGATTAAATTTTCAGGTTTTAAGTCTCGGTTTCGGTTTTGACAATGTCGCATTTTGACAAAGACTCGGTCTCTTTCTCGGAGGTTGCGACATTGACTATATCCATGGTAGATGGTTGATTTAATCCGTTACTTGTATTTTACACACAATGACCGTACTTACTCAATGTAATACGACTGCCTTTAAACCGCACCTTCACGTTTCTGAGTTGCTTTTTCGTTTTATAATTTTTTTTATAAAAAAGACTTAAGCCGAATTTGAAACTTCGAAAAACATGCATTTGTTAATAGTGCATAGACTGGTTACATTAATATTCTACAGCAGCTCCGTGAATCGTGTCCCACAGAGCATATTTTCTTATTAACGTTTTTAGCCCCTCCCTAATTTTGAAATTTGATAGTTTCCTCTTAACTTTTCAGTAGAAAATGTTATTCTCTTAGTTTTGAGTTGGTGAATTTCACTGTTGGCCAATCTCTGGATAAAATCCTTCGGCTATCCCATGGAAAAATCCATTATTCCCCCCTGGAAAAAACCTTCCAACACCCATGACTTGAATAATGACCCGCCAAATTGCCTGTGGGTTATAAAAATTGCCCACGAGGAGCGTAAGTCTGCGCTCCATCGATCTAACTTACCAGAAGAGTTGCGTCACAGACATCAAAGACATATTAACTTAGTTTGAATTTAGGTGTCATTTTTTCAGCTGATGGAACTGTTTAGATTTCAAAATATCAAAAAATGCAGAAAAAACATATACCTACCATTGTGTTCAAACGAGATGCCTCTGAGCAAAAACGTTCCATTGCATTTCCGTGAAATCGGCAATTATCCACATCCACTTTCCAAGATTTAGGAAAGGAGTCAATGACGAAATACAGGTTTGAAATATCACTCGGAAGAATAGTTCCACCATCAAGCCAAATGTGATCAGCAATGAGAGGCACGAGTTTCTCAATGATATGTTTCTCATTCGCCTCATAAATCCAGCTACAAACAGCTTGAATTTCCTGATATTTTAGTAGGAACCCTTCACTTGCGCTTCCTTCGTTGCTTTTCGTTGCATGACTGGATAGTTGTTCTAAATAAATTGCAGTAGCCCTGGTAAGCAATTCTTTCTTCTTCTTCCACAGACTTGGTTTGTTGCAAATGTTAGTTGATTGGGTGAGTGGCTTCATGACAGAAGCATTGCAGAGACCATGAAGGCATTTCGAAACCACCTCCCAGCGATCATCAAAAAGACGCTGAGAAACCTCTTCGAATTCATCTTCTAACGCAACCAGCATTAGATAGAATGCAACGAAGAATTCTTGCCAAATAAGATGGGAGAAGTAAATTCTTTTGTCCCCATCCATTATTTTCAACGCAATGCCATCCGATGTATCAACCAGCGACGTACTTAGAAACGACTGAACCGTAGCGTCGTCCAGGTCAACTTGCTTGAAATCGTTTTTTTCAAATACTATTTGCCTTCGGCAAAAACCAATCCAAGCCAATTTCGACAGTTCAGCCACTTTGGGGATTTTATCTCTGAGTTGTTCCCCTCGCGCATATTTCCCGCATGCCGACGCAAGAACTTTGGTCATTGACACAAAATTTTTGTCACTGCTACTTTCCATGAGATAATGGAGTGTCAAAATGAAATTGACAGGAACATAGCAGTAGGCAAATACTGAAGCATCTTTTCGCAGTATTTCCGTAATGTGCTCATAATTTTTAGGACATATTTGTTGACCAATTTTGTCTCGACCTTTTTCATCCAAGCCAAGTATTTCAACAACAAACCTGGGCTTGTGGTTGGTATGGATATGATAAAACTGGTTTGGTCGTGACGTCACTATCACTCGGGCATAGGGAAGCAAAGTTCCAGAAATTAGGTTTAAAAGGATGTGAAGCGGTTGTTCGGGCTTGTGAATATTCACTGTAGGAGCCTCAATTGTCGAATCAAGTACAGATGCTTCGTCAAAGCCATCAAAAACAATGACAACATGACGATCACTGACAATTTTTTTTAGCCAGAACTCATCCGAGTCAGTGGTGTGTTTCCAAGTTGGAAGAATGCTTGACAGAAGAAATTCAAGTAAATTCATTTCCTTGTTGAATTTAAGTTTTCTGATAATTATGAAAAATAGGAATGAAACGGTGGTCAACAGTTCCCCACACAGAAACTGACCAATCCATTTCTTCGCCGATGTACTTTTTCCTATACCCGGATTGCCTATCACTCCTATCACATTCCCGTGTCTGGCAATGTACTCATCCCTCTCCTCTTCATTTTGAAACCACTTGCTTTCAGCTTCCTTTACCGCTTCCTGTTTGGCAAGATCCAGCATTTCCTCATCAGTAATATCACCACGTGGTTGTTCATACATTCTTTCGAAATCTTTTCTGCGGCAGTAATGACCTGTGTCGTCATATTCCGAGTCAAATGGTTTGGGCGCTTTTGAAATTTGGAGTTGCACAGGAGACAGTACCATTTTACCTTTCTTAAAACAAGCTGGAGAATAAATCTCTTCGCAAATCCTGCGGGCTTGTTCACGAATTTCTTTGAAAAGGTCATCTGTCAAAACAAATATTAAAAATATCCTGAAATCAATTTAGGAAAACTCATTACGTATGGCAGAATGCCCGCACACCCAGTGGCGTAACTGATGGGGGGCAGAGGGGGGAGCTGCCCCCTGGAAAGTTAAATATAAAACCTGGACCCCTTTAGCTGACATTTTGATACTTAGTATTCTTTTAATTTTCTTTGTGTTGCTGTCTTTTTTGCGTTTTTCGTGGTGTATTTGTCTTTCTTAGCTGATATAGGCATCGACGACATCCGGAGTCACTATCATTTATTAACTTTTTTGCTGAGTGTTTGCTAGTGACCCCCTTCAGCAACGTTTTGTCCCTCTGGCTCAAACCTCTAGTTACGCCACTGCGCACATCTGTTCTCAATTTCCAGAACTACAAAAATACCACCAACGTTAGCGACCTGACGTGATATGTTGCACTTGTTTGTGTAGTTCAATAGATTCCAGAAAACGTATGAGAAACAAGCAATCACGAAGCATCTAGGTTCCAAGCTACTTCTGTATTAACTAGAATCATTGTGGGCATAAAACTGCTTCCTCAGTTTTGCACAGTCCTAACAGCGCGGACGTTACATTTTCAGGCTTTGCAAGTGAGCGCACTAACATGCTGCCCTCATTTCTGTTATTGACTGCCCTTTCTGCATTCCCTCTTGACCACTTGTTGCTTTCAGTTAACGCTGTTTGGCTGTAAGATCATTATTTTTAATTGTATTTGTTAATGTTTGAATGAATACATTACAAAGATCGAAGCAAAACTACAACTGAAGACATTAAGGACTGCAAATGGGTGAAAGCCTATCTAAAGCCTTGTCTCCAAGTTACGGCCCGCGGGCCAAATCCGGCCCACGAAGCCATTTCATCCGGGTGCAAAGACATTTTGTAAATAATGAAAAAATAATACATTAACGAAACATTTGTTAATTTGGTGGAATGTAACATATCTCGAAACAATCACGTTACGTAAGATTTCCGGCCCTCGCACTGTTATGTAATCGCTTATGCGGCCCTCTCACAAAAACGTTTGGAGAACCCTGCCTTAAAGCTTTGTAGGCCACTCAGTTGCGCAGACAGGACCTATGCTCCAACAGCGAATCGGCTGAAATTCCTACAGTGATTCGGTGTTACAGGAATCCAAGATGTGAACCACAGTAGTCCCAAATACTGTAGTGCGCCCACTTTGATGCTTTTCATCTTTAAACAACAAAGCCTTAATTGGGAATCAATGAGATTGATTACCTTTATTGGAAGATAGTGATGCGTCTGACACCTTGTTGTCAAGATGAGAATGCGCTGCCGCATTGGAACCAATCGCTGTGAGTTGAGGATTGTACATATTAATGTAGTATGTCTCACCAGATGTACCTGGTAAAATACAGCATTAAGCATCAGCATTGCTACACTAAACGATGCATTTATTTAGAGGCCGCAGCGTCTCCACTAGGTGTATTATGTTCATGGCATACTGCGAACAATATGTGCATAAAGTACAGTAGCTCTCAGCATGCTGCACGCAGACGATTCTTAGCATTTACGTATGAAATATTGCGATAGCTTGTAAGAAACATAATTATATATTAACTTCAACCCCTTGCTGAAAGAAATACCGTATATACTCGCTTATTAGCCGCATCCGCAGATAAGCCGCAGCAGAAATTTAAGCCATATACCGAGAATCAAGGGTAATTCACTAATAAGCCGCAGGTCAATTGACCTTTTCACCGGTGAAGACCCTGCGCGATCAATCAACCACAAAACATTGATTTTTACAGGCAAATGTATTGAAAGTCAATTCCATTGTTCAAAACCTAAGAAATCTTCTTCGTCGAAAGAAGGATAGTTCGTCTGTAAGTATGTGATAGTGCCCTGCTTTCGCCGATAGCACCCTACTTTCACCCATTGCCAAATGGCATTTGCGGTTCGACTGGATGACTGAAGATCAGTGATAGCTCATGCGAAAACGTTGTCCCTCTGGGCATGTTGCGCGTTTAAGCCGCAGGCAAAATACAGGCCATGTTCCAGGTAAAAAAAGTGCGGCTAATAAGCGACGATATACGGTAGATGTTTGCAGTTGTCACATGGGCGCAATTTGGTGGGTGACACGGGGGACGTGTCCCCCCACTTTTTCTGACGGGGGGGACATAATATGCCATGTCCCCCCACTTTTTTTCTTTAGGTTTTGTATTTGGAGAGGTTTCAAAAATAAAACTGATGTTTGTCACATTTTGTGTAAAGAGCTTTTCATGTTAGATGGTAGGCCACACACAGTCAAGTTGATGTTGAAACAGAGTTTGGTGTGGTATCACTGATTCTGTTAGTTTACACATTTTAGTTTCGATAAAATAATGTTTAGCATTTTTCAAGTTTCTGAAGACAGTGGAATATGTTTAACTGCTTCTGTCCTACTTTTTACCCTGTGTGGTGTACTGATAGAAAGGTTATTTTCTTGTAACAGTGGGAGTATTACAGCTGCTCATGTGAGAGATCACAGTACAACCATGGTTTGTTCCGTGCAGAAATGTAACTGGCTTTGTTGTAACGTTGGCTGTCACGTTTTTCGAAACAGACAATTTTTAATTTAATGATGCTCGTGTATATAATGTTAGAAAATTAGATTTTCGGGCAACTCTCTGCGAAGCGAAGCTTTTGGCGAAGACAAAAAGCAGCACTATTATGGAGACTTAGTTTGGGATGGGAAGTTTAGCAAAATATTGTTTTCAACCATTGGTGAACAGGATTTCAACCAAAACGTTGGAGAAGTAGCCTACTGTATTTACCTAGCTGCACATTGACCTATAGCTCAAAACATAGCGAATTGACTCGGAAATAAGGATAAAACATACATTTATCCTAGCTTCTTGTAATGTCGCCACAATGGTGACCAACAAACCCAAAAGTAATTTTTTCCTTGACTCTTACGCTTTGTTCTTGTGTTGAATGCATTAGTTCGTAAGTAATCTGATTTACTTGATTTTAACCAAACCCACAATGCAGCAATGTTCTCATCCAAGTGCGAAACATTTCCTTTATAGATACAGTACATCACGCCTAGTTTTGTTAGACATTCTTTTCGTGTTAAAGGTGAAACTTGGTACTTTTTTGCCAATTCACCGTTGTGCATTTTTATTTATTCTCAAATATATCATTGTGTCGGTATTCAAGTAGAAATCTTAGAACGAAACTCTTGACATGGTGCAGAGTTATAAGTCTGGCCGGGCTTAAGTTTGTCAGAATTTTCGGGCCAATTTTGGACCTACATACAAAACTTTTTTATAATAAAGGGTAGCGATTTTTTTCATTCGTGACGTAGATTTGTTGCACTCACAGCGGTAACCTCTCTGAGTGAAATGATTGTGTTTTTTTTAGCTAATTCTGTTTGCAAATCCAGCTGCGTTTTTTTATTCTCTGCTCGGATTAGTCTCACACTGTTTTTGAGAAGGTGACAGCCGTGAGGAAATTAGCACGCGTTGGCGTTACGTCGAAAAGATCAATCACTCACGCGATTCTTGGCTTGTTTTAAGAAGCCTACAAGCCGGCTTTTCTTGTCTATAGCGCTTACTAGAAAGTTTCTTTTACGCCGATAGCGCCATCGTAGATAGTTTCGTGATAGTTTCTTTTTTTCTTGAGATGATATTCCACAGTATTATCGTTGACTAATATGCTACGTTTGTGACAGATTATGCCAATGTTTTGGTCAAGGTGGTTGCTATTTTCGGTGTGATAAAGCGTGTACCTGCAACTACACCTGCACACACGCAACCAGTGGCCGTTATAAAGGGGGGATTGGGTGGGCCATGGGCCCACAGATTTTTGGCTGGCCCTCTACGTGCCCCAGATTTTGCTTAACTTCTCGTTCAAGTTCGTTTGATTGACATATACAGCAGATAACTTTCAACAAGCAAAATTTTAAGACTTTCTGGTGACGGTTCTGACGATATTTACAAGCCTATGTTGGGTTTGATAGGTGTAATCATAGCAAATCAATCTTCATCACAATGGAAAATCACCATACAGGACAGACAGTTTATGTTGGCCCCCTACTTTTTTCCTTGGCCCCGCAGTGGTCCCACAGTTTTCTCATTCTAGAATCGCCACTGTACACAACGTTTTCGGTTACTACGCATTTGCGCATATCTTAACTCCCTCGGTAAATTTGGCTTTCAAGCCTAAATCGGGCTTCAAAAATAAATGTCGGGCTCGCGCCGGGTTCGGGCTGGGGCCAGATTAAGGGTTCAAAATGAGGCCCTTTTGCAACTCTGTGTGGGTATGTATGCAGGGGCCAACCAGGGATATCTAGGAGTTTCTTGATATGCCTGGGGCCAACAAGGGGAGATTGAAAGGATACATCCTCCACCCACAAACAGTAAAAATAGATTGAAATTATTTTTTGAAGTAGGCTATGCTAATTTTAGGCCAAATGTTTTTGGTTTTGGTAAGAGCATATCAATGGAGATTTTGGTAGGGGTGAGGCTGCATGGGGTATAGGTGAAGATTTGTTCAGTATAGCACCTTTGACCTGCTATCAGCCGCATATCTGCACTCGTGTCTGTTACTTGCACCTTGTACGTACGTGCTTAGCACGATCCTACATGCTCTGCTTGAGACAGCGACACATGTGCGCCGATATG
>Ga0210059_1010565_pt1 | contig 14218 bp, 9 predicted proteins | sample Ectturendosymbi2_FD_188042 | JGI IMG/M metagenome (GOLD analysis project Ga0210059, IMG submission 188042) | Ecteinascidia turbinata endosymbiont from Florida, USA - Sample 2 (SPAdes) (version 2) | ecosystem: Host-associated > Tunicates > Ascidians > Unclassified | place: Key West, Florida... | reverse complement strand
TACAAATTTTACTCGGGGGCCACTTTGAGAAGGCCGCGATCAGCGGATGGCCATAACTTCTGGAAATATAAACAAATATCTGTTCAAGTTAGCCTCAGCACTAACATTTGTTGTGTTGAGTTGGAGAATATTTTAAATTTGAAGATTGTCGTGAATGCTTCCGCGGGCCACTGAAGACGCTGTGGCGGGCCACATTTGGCCAGCGGGTCGCGCCTTTTGCCCACCCCTGCAGTGCAGTACTAACACGAGAATTGAGCACGTTTGCTAACGTTCGAGAGGAAATTTGCTAGTTCTGACTAGAGCGTTCTTTGTTAACAATGTAATTAATAAGGCGTTTCTACTGAATTCTCAAGCGTAAGGTGTATCTGGCGAAAATGAATAATCTACCCAAACACCATGGCGCGGGGCCTCCAGAGGCGCGGGGCCCAATGCAGCTGCATCGGTTGCATCGGCTTAAGGCCGGCCCTGCTTACTATGAGCACCTGTTCGGCGTAAAGTGTGCCGAATAAACCGGAATTGCAGCCTCTTTCATTGCACTCTCAGTCTCACAATTCAGGAGGCTTCAGCAAAAATCAGGTCACGGTTTACTTGCAACGGAAGATTTATTTCGCTCAGAAGAGCATCGCCAGTTTATAAAATAGCCAGGTCTGCATGGAAAAAAGTAAAACAGGCAAGTTTGCAAAACTCCCCTATTCTACACCTTACTACCCGCATTACAAAACCACATAATATGGCCAGCGATGAGCACGGATACAACGCCAACATAACTGAAAAACAAGCTGTAGCCCTGCAGCATATGGATAACGTCAAAATCAAACCGCACGGCGATAAGTACACGCATAAAGAACAACGAACAAAGGCAAAGCTCTATTACAGGGGTGGCCAAACTTTTGCACACTATGCGCCAATTTTTTCAAGTGTGAGTAGAGATGCGCCATACCGTCGGACATTTCTTGTAGCAGTGTTACTTCACACCATTAGTGATTTACCAGGTAATATAATGAAATATTAACGGAATATCTGGTAAAACAGAAAATAACATCAAATTTACTTACTTTTTAATGAGATTTCAAACATTTCACCAGTTTATCAATGTTTGGAATTAAACTTGTTAGTGAGAGCAGTAGATAATTCTTCAAATATCAATCAGTCAGGCGCGACCTCATTTTTCTTCTAATCAATAACATGGACGAAAATGTTTATTTGCATGTGTACGCCGTTTCAAAACGGAATACATATAACTTGAGCGAATTTTCCTAGTTCTGGGAAATTTTGATATGGTAAGGATCGCCAGAAATTAATCACGTCGTAAGTACCAGGGACTGAAGAAAGCGTATCAAATCTCGTTTTCGATATTAGATTTGATTTGAAGTCAAGAAGTTCCATTTATATGTCACGTGGCATTTTCATTATCTTTCTTTCACTAAGTGAGAATCGGTTTGTAAAAAATAACATGCAGTCTTCTTTAGCAAAATCACAAAGGCCGTTTTCAAATGAGTCTCGCAATAACTTGATCTTTATAGTATATTTTCTCATATTGCCGTTATCATTCAATCTGCTCCTTTAAATACGGAGAGTAGCTGATGTCATCAAATTTAACTGCGAAATGAAAAAAGATTTGCAGGTGGGGAGAAAGGGGGGAGAAGCCCCCTCTGCAAAACCTTTCGCCAACCTGTTGGGGCATAGTTAGTTGCAAACTATTGGACATAGTTTGAAAAATTTGAGACCCTCTCAGAAAACTCTTCGCCACCCCTGGTGTCCCAAGCTGATTACGGGGCTGAATACAGCTTTGGCACAAATTTAACTTTAAAATACTGCGAAATAGGTGTTTTTTCGTCAAATCATGATCCATATAAAATTGTTTTCATTTTTCGACTTACCTTGAAGTATTTACCGACCGCATTTCACCATGCATTTGCATTGCCCCGTTTCAATGCAATTAGGTCCTATACAAAAAAGCAGTTTAGTGCGTAAGAGGAAAAGTTTGTCCATCGATTTAATGTATTAAAAAATTGCTTAAAATCAGTGAAAAGCATCCAGTATGCTGCTCAACAAAATCAATTTTGACAACAAAAAATTGACATATTTTCTAATCTAAAAAATTTAGCGATTTTATTTAACAAGATTGCTAAGTAAATTCTTCTTGAGCTTTATCACTCTGTGATCACAACACGGGAGCTTTCAACCACCGCAAAGCGGTCGGTTTTAAATTGGTCTTTGTTCCGACCCTTACCTATGGTCATGAATTTCGGTAATGACTGTAGGAGTGATATCTCAAGTACAAGCGACGCGGAGGTGGAGTTTTGCGAAGAGTTCACGATGTGACACATTGCGACAAAGCGCGCAGCTGCGAAATTGGTGAAGCCCTTAATGTCGAGCCGCTTCTCCGAATAGATAAAATCCCAGCTGCAATAGTTCGGCCACGTGACCAGAATGCCCCAGGAAAGATCGGCGAGGCAGGTCCTGCTGGCTGCACCGAAGGGAAAGCGGACCTGAGGCCGACCAGGCACCAGGTGACGTTATTACATCTCGACCATGCTTGGACCCGTCTTGGTGTGGAGCCAGCAGAACTCTCAGAGATTGCTGTTGATCGTGAGGTATTTCGAGTCTTCCAAGGGCTTCTGCCCCCGCGATCGTCCGGAGAGGAAAAGTATGTGTGAAAATGAATGAATGGATCATTAAAGATCCTTAAAGAATTTCGAATTAAACAAGATCCTAACATATAGGAGAAACAGGCGTCATTCAACTTTTTATCATTCTTTTTTTTACGCTACAAATGCGTTTGCGATTTTTGTGGTCGAACCTTGTCATGAAATGACAGGCAATATTTCTTTCGTTTGATACCACACCAGAAAAGCCAACGGCTAACACGATTATATTTTTCTCGAATGAAGCAGAAAACTATATAAATAGAGCAAAAACACCAACTTACTGATCATATTGCCTACGATACAAAAACTAGTCATTCATCTCCGGTCTTTCTTTCAGTGATGTTGAAAAAATGCAAGCAAGGAACACCTACCAGACAACTCTGATGTGCTAACACTCAGTTTAAGAAATTTATTAGAACGATTTAAGTGTTTCTACGTCAACACGAGTGTCAGTAACAGCAAACTATGTGATTTTGCGCCGATTGGCTGCAATCAACTTTATCCAACTGGCTTATCAACGATTGACCACCAATCTCAGCTTTATTTGCCTCATTTACTCGCGACAGATATTCATCTACATGGAAAAATCAACTGTCATATGTTTTCATTCGTATCACTTCCCGGAAGCGGATAAAAAAGCTTTGAGAGGGGGACACGCTGATGCCATCATTCTTAGTGGACAGTGCACATGTACTTGCGCGGCTTGTCCGCGAACAACCCGTGGCGCGGCAGATAGCGATTATCTTCGGATAGCAACTCTCGATGTGCAAACGTTCTCCTGTTTTATGCCCGGACAAGCGCACTTCCGACTTGACTGTCCATTAACACCTTTTCTAAACAGAAAGCTTGTTTTTCTACCTGAGTTCGCCTGCACGCCAAGATCAGCGACGCTCTTATGGCAGTTTGAAACAGACGTTTAAGCAACAGAATGCCGATGGCTGAGTGAAGATTGTCATTTTGATAAGTTAGCGAGAACATTGATCCCATCCCTGATAAGCCTCAAATTTTATGCTGTGGCGACCGCTACGGTGTTTTCGTCAAAACTGCATGCTCGCTGATGGAATGTATCTTCAGAAACTGAAGCAGCAATTGAGCAGCATACTCTGTCAAGAAAAACATTTCTAAATATTTCTAAATGAAATATCGAAACTTTCGTATGAAGGATTTTGTTTCCTTGTGTATGAGATCAACTGATGCTCATTGGCAACACGAGCCAACACTTCCAAGACACAACTTGGAATAGCTTTCAATCGACTTTTGTTGATACTTGCTAGAAACGTTGTCGTGTCTACATGCTTATATCCAGACTTACAGAGTCGAGAAGTTAAACAGAGCTGCACGTTTGGTGGATTCAAGAGCACATTCGATGAAGTTCTGTTTTTTAGACTTTCAGTACCAACAGCAAATGCGATTCTCTTTTTTGAAGAAGTATTTGGTAAACATACGTCAGCATAATTTTTTCAATCTCACAAAAACGTTCTCTTTCAGGAAAGTGAAATTCCAATTATTTTTATCCAGACAAGCAATGTCATCGCTTCTCTATCAGTTAATATTATCTCAGATCTGCTAACAATAAGCACATGAGATGGATAGACGAATATTCGCCACGTTAGGATATGTGTGACCTTTCACCATAAGTCTGTAGACAATATTTACCTGTTCTGTGGTAAAGCATTCTTTAAAACGATAACTTGTGTGAACTGTGTTGCTTTTGAATAATTGAACGACATGAAGACTTTAGATTTTGATATCGACCGTCGTTCGAGCTTCAACCGATGCTTATCATTGTTTTGCTGCAGAAAATCCTTGATTGATAGAGTTCGATACAAATTGGCACCGACAAGTCGCAGAGAATCATGAGTTGATTTTTGATAAACCTAAGACGCTGTGACAGCTGCTCGCTTGAAGGTTTTCCTGCAGTAATTTTTCAATCTGTTTATGTGTTTTTTTTTATACTCAGCTGCCTGGTATATATTTTTCAATCTTTAAAGGATTCGTCTCGCTGGCAGCCAAAATACTCATATGACGTCATTCGCAATTTACGGTTTATTGGTCCTGCATTAGAATCAAAAATGCTGGTGTCACGATTAATGCACAGGACTGATTCTTTCGCAGTATAGGTCAAATTGAAACGAAATCCTACGTCAGAAGAAATAACGATATTACCGTGAGTCATAATGATTGCAGGCGCTGGAATGTGAAATAGACTGCTTTACAATAGATGTTATATTTCAATTTTTTCTGAAACGAATTCGAAACGTATACAATGGTAATTATGTTTTCAAGTCAGCATACTGTATCTACATAGCATGCCGTAGCAGTTAGACTTGTTCTCGAGCTTTTTACTACAACTCTCGATTACACTTAGAACCAAAATAGCTGCCATGCATATAGTCTCATTGCTTCACATTCGTGTTTCATTTTCAAGATGAATAATTTCGTATACTTTAATATATTCTACTTACGGTTTACATTGCATTTTGTTCTCTGATAATAAGTTGTAGTGTCCCACCAAAAAATGCACGATATGATTGCAGGCGTTTTGTTGCGGTTGTGCCAAAAGCGAAAGTGGGGAAACGTACTGCGACGAGAGAACCAATTGCCATAGGCGTACGAGGCGGGGGGTCGGGGGGGGCGGCCTCTACCCAGGGCTCGATAAATTTCAGGGCAAACTCTGTTTTCAAGGCAACCGCACGTTGCTCAAAAATCCTGAATTATAAAGTATATTTCAGTGTAGTGAAAAATTCCAGGGCAATTCTGTTTTGCAGGGCAAGCGCAAGTTGCTCAAAAATCCTGAATTATAAAGTATATTTCAGTGTAGTGAAAAATTCCAGGGCAATTCTGTTTTGCAGGGCTAGCGCAAGTTGCTCAAAAATTCTGAATGTAAAAAGTATATTCAATACAGTGAAAAATTCCAGGGAAACTCTGTTTTCAGGGCAAGCGCAGGTTACTCAAAACTCCAGAATAATAAAAAAATACATTAAATATAGTGAATTCAGGGCACCTTCTGTTTTTCAGGGCAAGCGCTAGTTGCTCAAAAATCCTGAATGATAAAAAATACATGTTCAATACAGTGAAAAATATCAGGGCACCCTCTGTTTTTCAGGGCAAGCGCATGCAAGTTGCTCAAAACTCCTGAATGTAAAAAGTATATTCAATACTGTGAAAAATTCCAGGGCACCTTCTGTTTTTCAGGGCAAGCACAGGTTACTCAAAACTCTTGAATAATAAAAAATACATGTTCAATACAGTGAAAAATATCAGGGCAACTCTGTTTTTCAGGGCAAGCGTGGGTTACTCAAAACACCTGAGTAATAAAAAATACATGTTTAATACAGTGAAAATATCAGGGCAACTCTGTTTTTCAGGGCAAGCGCTAGTTGCTCAAAAATTCTGAACGTAAAAGTATATTCCACACAGCGAAAAATTTCTGGGCAACTCTGTTTTTCAGGGCAAGCGCAAGTTGTTTAAAACTCCTGAATGTATAACGTATATTCAATACAGTGAAAAATTCCAGGGCAACTCTGTTTTTCAGTGCAAGCGCTAGTTGCTCAAAACGCCTGAATAATAAAAAATATATATTCGGTACAGTAAATTCACGGAAACATCTGTTTTTCAAGGCAAGCGCAAGTTGCTCTAAAATTCTGAATGCAAAAAGTATATTCCATACAGCGAAAAATTTCTGAGCAACTCTGTTTTTCAGGGCAAGCGCAGGTTACTCAAAACTCCTGAATAATAAAAAATATATATTCAGTACAGTAAATTCAGGGAACCCTTTGTTTTTCAGGGCAAGCGAATGCAAGTTGCTCAAAAATTCAGAATGTCAAAAGTATATTCCATACAGCGAAAAATTTCTGGGCAACTCTGTTTTTCAGGGCAAGCGCAAGTTACTCAAAAATCCTGAATGATAAAAAATATTTCAATACAGTGAAAAATTCCAGGGCAACTCCATTTTTCAGGGAAAGCGCAAGTTGCTCAAAAATCCTGAATGATAAAAAATATATAATCGGTACTGTGAATTCAGGGCACCCTCTGTTTTTCAGGGCAAGCGTATGCAAGTTGCTTAAAACTCCTGAATGTAAAAAGTATATTCAATACAGAGAAAAATACCAGGGTAACTCTGTTTGTCAGGGCAAGCACAAAGTTGGTCAAAAATCCTGAATGGTAAAAAATATATTCAATACAGTGAAAAATTTCAGGGGAAACTCTGTTTTCAGGGAAAGCGCAGGTTGTTAAAAATCCTGAATGTAAAAAGTATATTTAGTACAGTGAAAAAATTCAGGGCAACTGTGTTTTTTCATGGCGAGCGCAAGTTGCTCAAAAATCGTGAACGGTGAAAAAATTTTCAATACAGTGTATATTCACTTGGGGCGATCCGTGCAATTTGGGCTAGTGTAGTTTGTAATCTGGACCAAAGTCATGATTGGTTACATAAGCGCAATTTGGTGTTGGTTGGAGAAGTAGCCTACAGTATTCACCTAGCTGTATATTGACCTATAGCTCAAAACCTAGGGACTTGACTTGGAAATAAGGATAGAATATACATTTATCCTCACTTCTTGTAATGTCGCGACAATGGTGACTAACAAATAAAAAATATTTTTTCCTTATACTTTGTGTTTGTGTTGAATGCATTGGTTCTTTGAGTTTAATCAAGCCCACAATGCAGCAACGTTTTCATCCAAGCGCAAAACATTTGCTTCACAAGTACAACACACCTAGCTTTGTTGGACATTCTTTTCGTGTTAAAGGTGAAACTTGTACAGAACGTTTTTGCCAATTCACCGTTGTGCATTTTCATCTAATCTCAAATATATTTTCGTGTCGTTATGCAAGTACAGTAGAACTCTTAGAATGAAACTGTTGACATGGTGCAGAGTTGTAAGTCAGGCCGGGCTTTTCGTATCGGGCCGGGCTCGGGCTTAAGTTTGTCAAAATATTTCGGGATGATTTCGGGCCTGCATATAAAACTTTTTTATGGCATTCGGAGTAAGGATTTTTTTCTTTCGTGATGTAGATTTGTTATGCTCACCGCGGTAACTTCTGTGAGTGAAGTGATTGTGATTTTCTTTAGCTAATTCTGTTTGAAAACATAGATGCCTTCTTTTCTTCTCTGCTCGGATTAGTCTCACACTCTTTTTGAGAAGGCGACAACGGTGAAGAAATTAGCACGCGATGGCTTTGCCTCAAAGAGATCAATCACTCACGCGATTCTTGGCTTGTTTTAAGAAGCTTACAAGCCGGCTTTTCATATCTATAGAGCTATGCTAGAAAGTTTCTTTTATGTCCATAGCGCCACCGTAGATAGTTTCGTGATAGTTTCTTTTTTTCTTGAGAAACATTATATTCCACACTCCACAGTATTATCGTTGACAAACATGCTACGTTTGTGCCAGATTATGCCAATGTTTTGGTCAAGGTGGTTGTTATTTTCGGTGTGATAAAGCGTGTACCTGCAACTACACCTGCAAATAACGTTTTTTGTTACTCTGCTGTTGCGCATATCGTAACTCCCTTGGTAAATTTGGCTTTCAGGCCTATATCGGGCTTCAAAAATAAATGTCGGACTCGGGCCGGGTTTAGGCTTGTGATTTCGGGCTCGGGCCGAGTTCAGGCTTCAAAATGAGGCCCTTTTGCAACTCTGTGTGGGTATGTATCAGGGGTCAACAAGAGGAGATTGAAAGGATACATCCTCCACCCACCAACAGTAAAAATAGATTGAAATCATTTTGTGAAGTAGGCTACGCTAATTTTAGGCCAAATGTTTTTGCTGCTGGTAAGAGGATATCAATGGAGATTTTGATAGGTATGGGGGTGCATGCATGATTCCCAGTAGCATTAAAAAGATTTGTAGCTTTTTCAAAAAAACGGATATGGGCAAGAAAAATAGTTATCGTCTTTGTAATATTAGGCGACTTGAACAAAACATCAAATCGCGCTGTAACCCACACTTCTTTTAAAATGCATGAAGGTTGAAGTGTTCTACCGTAAGAATGACATGACATGCATGTGCGAACAATGCGATTCAGCATTTTGTGCACTCCAGCTGGCAGCTCTGATTAAACCCAATTGATATTTTCTACTATATTGCTGTGCTTCTTTGCATCCAAATACGATATTAATGGAAGCAGGCTGAACTACAGCACCATGTCCAGCAACAAATTTAAGTATATTAATATATAAATCATCTGCAAGGACAAAGCGTGATTAGTGTTGCTCTCAAAACACCTCTGCAAATAAGATTGGGAATCGGTATACATAAAACGTCACTTCTGCGGTTTCACACCCAGATGTCCCCCACATTTTACAACAAAATTGCGCCCATGATTGGTTATAGTGACTTTGATCTGGACCAAGCCCACGTTTACTGTAAAAATCGAACAATCGGATGTCGGTATTTCAACAGCTTGATATAAGAATTCGGTAATTCTAATTCGTAATTCTTTCTTTGTTCGTTTTCGAGTTTGCGCTGGATAGAGATGCAATTAAGGTGTTAAGATGATAGACTTTTTTGATTAACAGGAGTTTCTGAAGCAGGCAGCACGGACGTGCAGATTGCTTGTCTCCTTTGAGTGCGCGTCTTTAAGTGCCTTGCTCAAGCGCACAGCAGCGATAACACATGCAGGTTTAGGGAGTCAGACCATAAGATCCGGAACCGTCGCTTTTAAAACATTGCGTTGCGTCATCGAAGTCGCGTACATATTTGCATCACTAAAAGCAATTACCGTAAATTTTTTTGTCTGGGAGAAGACAACACGCATGGAACTTCAACCCTTTGAGTTAACAAGCAAGGTAACTACAGAATTTGCCCATAACGGCACCTCTAGGGGATTGCATAAAGAACATTATTGCCGAATTGACATCATAAGCGAATTTAAATGCATATAAAAGATGCCATCACGACCAAACAAAATGTAACGTTATCGGCGAATTGACGTTACAGAGGAAGTCGTTATAAACGAATTCAACTGTATAGAACAGATTCACATAAGGTTTCAGGCCCCATTCGGATTAAACTAAAAAGTTAGTTTCAGAGCAAGTTGTCCATTTTTGGGGCAAATTGTTATTTTCAGGGCAAACTTTTTCCGCCCCCCCAGTAAACTGGCTTCCCGTACGCCTGTGCCAATTGCTAGTGGGACATTTTGTGGGGACTTCCGTTAAAAAACGTGACTGCTCAACTACACAACACAAAATGTGGCACCAACATATGTCAATATGTTGGTGCCACATGGTAAAAGCTGCTCCCCCAACTACACAACTGGTTGAAAACAAACAGATAGATAAGATTCTATACTTTTTTGACACTTATGCTGTAATAGTATTTAAAATCAAGTCTCCCCTTGATGCACTTGAAACTCTTTCCAATAAAGATTAACTGCAGGAAATACGTTCTTTTTCAAATGTTTCCAACAACTCAGACCCAGGACACTTTTAGATTCACAGATAAAAAAAATTTGACGGAAATTTTCCGACGAAAACTTCCTGCAATCCCTGAACATTTCTCAAACTGTTTGGAATAATATTTTCCGAAAACTGGATAGCAGTATTGCATGCGACTTGCTTTACATCGACTGTTTAAGATGAACAATGGCCTTATTAACCATCAAAAGTTCGACAGGCTTGCAGTATGCTTTCGAGGAATCACCCGACTGTGCTCTGCTTTCATCTTTATGTGGTGATTCAAACTTGTACACGTCTATATCCAAGTAACTGGTCTCCACAAAGGTGAAGCATTTGAATCCATCACCAAATTTTTAAAAATAGGAAATCGATTTAACATAACACTGCGCATCTTCAGTCCTACATTCTTATTCAAATAGAAACGGCCTTAATAAAAATGTATGTATATTTTCTTTTTGTGACAAATATTTTTATCAATTTACTCGGCGACCAAATGCACCAACTGTTATTTTTAAAGATGAGTTGTACTATTTGGTAAGGGAATTCCAACCAAGGGTGGGAATTGTATGTATGTTGAATGCTCGATAAGAGGCAGCTCAACGACACTCGCGTCAAGCATGGCCATGGAAACACTCACTATACTTGCTGGGTTTCGCTGTTTAGCCAACAAAGATTTCACAAATATTTCAGCTACACATCTCATCACGAGGTCGCTTAAGATTACGATTGTATCAGCGTACGCCGGTCAGATGGCTACGATTATTCCGAAAGATCTTCTTCGCGCCATCTGAAGATATTCCATCAGACACCCTTGTCTAGACGCAGGCTTTTGCCTTATCGTAGCAACATTTCCTAAACTTAAGATGGCCATCAACTGAAAATCTTAGCGTGGAGCATTAGAATGCCCTTAAGTGCACGTGATATTACTAGATGCACGTGATGTTTGTGGGGTTTTACTGATCACTGATCTACACACTGACTGGCTGCGTGCGTGAATGATCAAGCATCGCATAATTGCTCGGCCAACATGAAAGCATGTTTCGTCAATGTGAGGCTCTGTGCTCAAGACGGATTTTGCTGCTATACTCATTGAACAGATTGCGTAAATCGTTGTAAGAACTGATGTTATAAGCTTTGAATTTTTAATTTCGGCGAATAGAACACAAGTTGTAAATTTTGGTAGATAAAATAGGAGAACACAAGTTGGGAAATAAAACCTGAGAAAAATTTAATGGTAAAACGCTTCCAAGCGTCAGCATTCACTTTAAAATATCAAAACAGCACATGTTTCGAGGACTGTAAACCATATTCTGAGCTTCACAAATGAATAATAAAAGTTACATAGTTAACTGCAGCTATTCACGCATATGCAAGAGATTTTTTTACTAACATCCTTAATTAGCATTCTAGACACCAATACTTATATTGTTTTTAGCGCACAGTTTATTCTAAAAGTTTTCATCAGTATTCTGCAAGCTTACTGTTGTGATTACTTATAAATTTTTGCGAAATTACAAATATAAAAATATAGTATCTTCTGTCTTCTTCGATGTACCTGCAGCATCGCGTTGCGTTAAAGTGACCCAAAGTGTTTGCCTTGGGAATAAACATTTTAGTAGAGTTACACGATGCTTTAGTCAAGACCCATTTAGAGTGATGTCTTAAAAAGACACACAAAAAACTGCAATTGTCCAAACGGACAAACTGAAGCAAATTCAGTCTGTTTTACCACGTGAGCCTGGTTTAGTAAACACCATTTTCTGCATAGTGTGGAAGCTATTTCTGACTAATGCTGCATATCTGCAGACTCATAACTTTCATCCCCAGCAGTGTTTCCACTGGATGTTTATCATTTTACTACTCAACGCTGTGGTAAAGGCCGTCTTGCCGTATTTTCCGTCGCATCAGTTCATCAATAGTTATCGCTTAATTTATTACACGTTGTTTGAAAGCAGCATCATGCACAATAATAACGGTTTAAGCTGTGCGTGACATTGGCAGCCGAAAAATAATTATTATAGCCACCATGAATTAAGTTTGGTTTGGCAGACCAGCTCACAAAACAACTTGGGAATACTGGCGGAATTCGAACAAAACCAGAAGGGAAAGCAAAAGCTCGAGACGAAATTGGCAGCGCACCATCAGCACAACTGTCTTCAAGCGAAAACTGCGGGCAACCGTTGGTGGCCGAGATCTGCGTGTCAAGTTTAACTGGTTTCATGATTTCTGCTACGCTGTGGCGAAGCAGTAACTCTTTCGTCTTTACAGTCAAGTCAAGCGGCTTCGTGTCGCCCTCCGTTGCATCGGTTAAAAGTTCGTTTTCCCGTTCATTTCTCACAGCATTGTCGCGTGCCTCGATTTTGGTGCCCCATGCTTCAGGCGAAGGTGGCAAGGCCAGCGAAACCTGACCTCGGGGATCAACCGCGGCGACTTCTCGAGAATTTGATTCAGGCTTCACGTTGATCGCAGCAGCTGTGTATGTGCCTTCGGCATCGAGAGCTATTGTGGCAGGCAGGGTTAGTCCGTGCTTGACCAAAGCGTGCTTTCTTCTGTTCGCATCGCGACGGAAACGACGTTTGCATGCCGGGCATGGAAAGATCGCCTTCACGCGGTCAGTGGGGGAAGAAAGTGAATTGTTTAAACCAATCTTCGGAAACGGTTTAACTTCATTTTCGTTGATCGGAAAGGAAGCATTATGTTCGTCCTCGTCGCATGACGTGTTTGTGTCCACTGTTATAGCTGCGCTCAACCTCTGTTTTTTATTCTTGGGTTGTTTTTGCGAGGACGCCTTCTTCTCCACGTCATAACCTACAAGCAATAAGATCTTTTCCATAACGCATATCCAACTGAAAGAGACGACCGTACAACAACACTAAATGTTAAATGAACCTTTACCAAACGCACTGCTCACGCTAATTAGACACCTGAATTGACGAACTCGCCTGTACATTCCACACATCTCTTTCGAAGTTTCCCAACTACATGTGCGCAGTTGGTTATTTTGTGTGTTTTTAAAATACGAACTTTTATGATGTACGGACACATCTGGTGAAAATGCTGCAGACTCTCCATGTTTTGCATGGATATTTCACTGAGATCCAAGAGTGCATCAATTGCATTTAAACAAGCGTGGTCTTTATTGAAAACTATATTTTACGAATGGACGAATCCAAACATTGCACAACAAAATCTTGATCACTGAAAGTTGGATTACTAGCGTTCATAACCTCATGATAAGGCGTTTCGGCTTTGAAAAAGAAATTTTTTGGCCGCACTTTTTCTACTTTGTAGTTTATACCAGATTCTTGATGAAACGATACTTAGGCCAGTGGAATAGAAAATTATCGTTTAAAAGTTGCATGGAACTAAAGAATAAAGTTTTCCTTGCGATGCAATGAATGTTCAGCATGTTTTCAAAACGATAAGATTTTTGTTGCATTTAGTCTCTGCAATGCTCAAAAAGTTTGAAATTCTTGACCTATCGCTCTCCATCTGCAACACTATGAGAGGGTCAAGAGTGCTAATTTGCATTGCATTGAAATGCAATTACGTTTCAGATTTTGGCCGGGATATGGCCAATTGAGGTAAATCAAGTGACACAAAAATGCAATAAATAAAACTTTGTCGCATTTATTTTTGCATGTAAGGTACTTAGCGCCCTGAGACTAGTGTTGCTTTTATTCAACTTCCTATAAAACCTTTACGAAAACGACGGAGCGTGTTCGCTTGGTACGGCACGGCAGAAACGAAAAACGATAAAATGGTAAATAAAATGCTACAAAAAACAACATAAGAAAACGGCTGTTTTGGCAGAGAATTGGGATTGGAGCCACTGAAGCCAAAAGTATTTCGAAATAAGCTATCCTTTGCTTTAAAAATTTAAGCAGATATCAGGAACCACTGCAGCTTTTTTAACTTGTAGACAAATTTTCCGGTGATCAAGGGAAACCACTACAATTTTTGTTGCAAAATGTTTAAGGTACTTGCTATCACCCACATCATACCCACGAAAGCGAAAAATCATACCCAGGAAAGGGAAGAAGTTCTGCAGAGCTACTAAATTGCCAAAACGTTCTAATTCTCAGTAACGCATACTTTCGTTCCACACCTTTACTCAATATCGGCTCATTAATAAACTAACAAAGTACATGATCACGCCAACGGTT
>Ga0210059_1010564_pt1 | contig 14218 bp, 6 predicted proteins | sample Ectturendosymbi2_FD_188042 | JGI IMG/M metagenome (GOLD analysis project Ga0210059, IMG submission 188042) | Ecteinascidia turbinata endosymbiont from Florida, USA - Sample 2 (SPAdes) (version 2) | ecosystem: Host-associated > Tunicates > Ascidians > Unclassified | place: Key West, Florida... | reverse complement strand
ATTAAACAGCTCTCTAGCACAATTGGCGGAGGAGCTAGGGCGTTGGTAAGGCAACTGAAATTGCTGGTTTTAGGCTGAAATCAAAGTACGAATATATCGTACCCCGGTTCTCAAAGTGTTAAAAAAACCCTGTTACCAATTTTCATGCATTCCGCTGCCGTAGTATTCATGTGGCAACCAATTTTCTAAAAAACGGGGGGGAAATCTCCCTCTAGTGGCCAAAATTTCAAATCGCAATAACTTGAAGCGTCAAAGCAATTTCGAAATTTTTTTTAAATCTTCATCATTTTTTATACCCTTTAAGAAAAAGTACAAATAAAAAGGTTTCATGACATATGGTTACATGCAGTTTCAAATTAAGCATGGAATGACCCATTCATAGTGCTTCTATTTGCCGTAAAATACAAGTTTATGATGTTATGGTTGAATACAACAACTAATTCCTCTACTCTGTCTAGACTCCTACATTTATTCTAACACCTTTGAAATTTTTAACAAACCTTGAAAGATTTTTCGCTTTCTCTCAATAGGGAGTCGGGTTGCGCTTTGCACCACATGTATAAATTCGATAAACAAATTGTAAGGTGCAACAATTCTCAGATAAAGATCCTCACATGTACTAGCTGCTTCGACATTCAAAAGCGAAACTGCAAGTGATGTATTAGCTGAACAAAATGCTTCTGAGGGATAGAAAGAAGTGACAAATTGACAAATTAAACAATGGTGAATTAGACAAGTTCTACTGTACTACAAAATGTTTATACTAGGTTACAAGTGTGATTGAGTTTTACCATTACTTTGTCGGTCAAATATGCTGGCTGTCATATGCATGTGTTAATATTGGTTACTTGGTTTAGGAGTTCACTGAATATTGTAATTACAAGACAATTTTAATCTTGGTCAAAAAACTAAATTTTATTACCACTAGTGTTGTTTTGGGAATATAATTTTAAAGATAACTAGAGTGTTGAATAGGAATATATTTTAGGCGAAATTGCATCTCAGTTTCATAACCTTTGTTTGTCACATCTATTTACGTATTTCGTGCAGACACGACATGAAACAATGGTTACTATAAAGGCTGTGCTGTTAGAAGAACCAAATCATGTACTCCCTTTTTGATTTCACCTTACTTTCACGATAACCAGCACAAAATGATCTTCCTGCATTACATAGGCTCGAATTTGTTTTCGTCTGTTTATGCAGAAGTTATAAATAGTTTCTTGTACACCACTTAATCTGTTCGCACAATACTTATTTCTACCTTGCTATGAGAGAAACCAGCCAAAATTTGTCTGGAATATGCAGTTCCTGGTTTCAGTCTATATGTTTGTAGTAGACTTGGATGATAATAATATCTTCAGCTGTTCAAATTGGATTAAAATTAGAGCTCAGGTTCAAAAATTACATTAGAATTACTGACTTCTCTAAAACTAGAAATTGAACTCAACTCCGGACTAAAATTGTATTTTGTCAAATAAAGTTCAATTCCTACCAAAGTAGAATTATTTTGTATAACTGTAAAAAAAAAGTTTTGTACACTAGGATTGGATGATTTCATGCTGCACACTTCGCCTCAAGGTGGGTAAGAACTTCTTCCAATGGGGCTGATGCTGTCATACAATCGTAGTACCAGTACGTCATACATACTGTTTGTCACAATGTGTACTAAGACTGAATGGCTGGTTTAAGTAATGTGATTGTAGCATGGCACTTTCATCTTTCCGTTGCTTCTTCCACAAGGTGCATCCTAGTATCTTTCCTATAAACACCATTGCACAAAGTAGCATTTTAGTACACCAGACAATTGAAGTAAAATTGGAGCACAAACACTTACTACAAATTAGATTTCCCACCATTTTGCTCTGTGATACCTTGAGTTAGACAGATAGCGTTGTCTAGTTCAGCGGTCTTCAAATTTTTTAGTACAATCGCCCACCACAGAAATTTTGCTTGAACATTGCCCCCAAACTATGAATTTTGCATTGTCTGAAAATATTATTTTGTTTTCAAAATAATTCAATGCTAATTTGCAATCTAGTTATCACAAACCAAAGCGAATGCATATGAAGAATAAATGTTACTCAATTCCAAAAGCAGCTGGTTCCAAGTAATGTGAACGCTGCACCTGACGTTTATCTGTAAGGCGTTTCCCTGGTTTTGTTCATGTCAAGACAATTGCAGTATTTATTACTTGGGTGCAATACTTGGCAGAGACCTTGCTCAGCAAAATACATCATGGGAAACGCCAGTAGTAAATGATTCGCTTTACACTAAGAATACACTAAGCTACATTATTTTAGTCAAAGTACTAGCCAAAGATTATAAAACACATGGTGTGATATTTTTTGCCTGTGAAACAATGGTTTGGCAATACTCTCCGAAGGCCATGAAGACTTAAGGCAGTTTTGTTGACGATAACACATGCGGTTTGAAGGATATATGATAGTTCACGATGAAAAATAACTAGACTCAACTTGACAGCAACTTGCAACAAATATTCACTATTGCCGTGAAAGTCGATGTGATGATTTAGTGGTGACAATTTAATGATTCTTGGGCCATTTTTGGAATCTTCAAACAAGCTGAAGATTTTCCTTTGTAAATATGGAGTTTGACTGATTGGGTATTCTCTGACAGCTACCATATATCAGAGTGCATCTCTTGCAGTCAATTAGTGTAAGAAAACGAATTGATGCGTACGACACTAGAAAGATCCAAACACCCATGTGCTGATTTGTACAGGCTGGCAAATGTTATTGCTTGCTGCCCATTTTTTGTTGCTGCTCATGCAACAATTAGGTTAGCCAATCTAATAATCTACTGAGTACAACAGTTTCTCTACTCAACAATTCCTGCAAATGCATAATTTTCGTGAGAATCACAATACTCGACTTCATACGAGTGGCAATCTTCGTGGTCCTGGATAGCTGGTGCAGTGAAGCATTTCAAAGGATAATGTTGATTGTTACATAACCAGTCAAATATCATGTGTTTTATAACCGTTGTTGTGAACCATTGGGTCAAAAGTGCATGAAATGATTTGATTCCAAGTAACAAATCTTGCTTTTTAGAATCAATTCAAAATTTCAGTATTTTTTTCACAGCTAGGTAGGTATAACCAGAGTGCTTGAGATAAACCAATTTTGTAAAATGTGAGTTGTTAATGAAAAAAGTGGTTAAACTGAAACTCAAGGCTTAGGTGCTTTGCAATTACAGTTACTTGCAATGCAATGGTATTCCTATTGGGAAAAGTAACTTTAGGTGAAAGATTCTTTTGTCTGACATTTTGGTATTAGTTGAAAATTTGGAGATTAGAGGCAGTTGTTTCCTTTCAAGACCAAGATTCAAAATCTTGCCCATCTTTTGAGGGAAAAATATATGCAAAAAACACTTTAAAAGTTTTTTTTGGTGCATGTCTGGTGCGTAAATGACATTTTGTCATTATTTGTTGAAAAGTGCAATATTTCTACAATTTAATCCATCAAGTCTAAGATTGTTTTTAATGAACTTTAATGTTACTGAATAATTTCCATTATTCCTTAACTTGGATCATGTAATGCAACATACTAATGTTTTTAAGTTAGGACCAGAGTTTAACTGGGTCTATATTGACCTAGTAGATAACTGATTAGCACAAGTTAACACGTGTGGAACCATTGTACAATATATTTCTTCTTTGAAATCATGCGTGACCCACCATCAAATGTGCCCCTTTGCAACTCCAAAACTCACCAGCCGATTAAACTAGAGAGCTGTTCAAACACTCAAAATATGCGGCAAGTGTTCTAGTTAAGATCTGAGTCTTCTCGGCCCTTGGTTGGGTTTTTAACATTCTGCTTCAAAACTTATGGCCTAAAGACAAATTAAGAACCATTTTTTGGCTGTAACTTTCAATCCACAAACGCTAGATGGCCAATCAAAGACTCTAGGCTTGTATTATAGCCTATTTTCAATTAAAAACTGGAATCAAAATTGGCATTGGTGCCCAGGGCCTGACAACATGGGTCAAAATGCCAAAACCTACTCATGATGTCACCCACAAGAAAAAAAACTTCCCAAGATTTTTTAATCTAAACTAGAAGACTTGCAGCGGGTCTTATAGGTTAATCGATACAGCACTGAAGGTGTTTGCTAATTTTCTATCATGAACGCCCAGCCATCTCTCACTCTTATTTCAAACTAAGGTTTTTCTCAATTTTCGGATAATTATCCTATTCAGATTTGCACTCAAAAACTGTGCATTAATATTGAATGAACTAACAGCAACCTGAAACCACCATGAACTTAGTCAGAAAAAGCAGGGTTGAAGCTAGCAATTATAATTGTTTTTTTCACAGAGTATTGGTGAAGGTACCGCAAGAATTGAATTGTTGTGCAGAATCTGAAGACACAGCTGAAAAGTTAACAAAAAGTTTTATTAGGTAACAATGAATTCTATGAAATACAAGGCTCAAGGTGCTTGATCAAATTGTGTCGACATTAAAGCAATTGACTTGAACTAAAAGAATTTGCTTAATTCGTCACCTCAAGGGGATTAGAAAAAAGTGACGAATTAGGCGAAGTGACGAGTTATGCAATCAGGTGAAAACTCTGTCATAGAACCTGGTATACTTCATCATAGTAACTCGTATACACAGTGCTCTTATTTGCAGTAAAATGCAAGCTTATGACGTTATGGTTGAATACAACAATTAATTCCTCTGCTTTATCTGGACTCTTCAATTTCATCTAGCACCTTTTAAATCTTTAATAAACTGCAAATGCTTCCCATGTTCTCTCAATGGGGAGTCGGTTCGCGCTTCGCACCTCGTGTATAAATTCGATAAAAAAATTGCGAGGTGCAACAATTCTCAAATAAAGATCCTTAATTTGTTTGAATTCCCACAGGTACTAGCTGCTTAGACATCAAAGCGAAACTGCAAATGACCTATTAACGGAACAAAATGCTTCTAAGGGATAAAAAGAGGTGACGAATTAGACGAGTTCTAAGTGTACCATGTGCCACCATGCTCAACGCATAGGGTTTTGGATCAAGAAAACTTTGATTTGTTTCGTTGTGTCTTGTCACGACATGAGACAATATAGCATACAAATTTGGTGTGTTGCTGTCACAACACAGATACAATGAATATCTTCAATTGTGTGTTGTGACATTTTGCACTCGGATTTCTTTCAGGTGGTAAAACGTTCTCTATTCCTACCAAACAAAGTCTTGCTTGATTTTGTTTGTGACAAGTTTGCTTATTCCAGTTTTTTCATTCCCGTTGTTGACTAGCATTGAATGTTGCATTAAAGAAAATTTTAATGACCATAGCTGTAAATTAAAACCGTTTATGTTCACCAACTCACCTTGAAAAGATATACAGTAGAACTCGTCTAATTCGTCACTTTTTCGTCGGGACCGGCAAAATTCCTATCTTTTGTGTCACATTTCTATTCGTCAATTTGCTCAATTCGTCACCTCTTTCTATCCTTAGAAGGGTTTTGTTCGGTTAATACGTCATTTGCAGTTTCGTTTTTGATGTCTAAGCAGCTAGTACCTGTGGGAATTCAAACAAATTAAGGATCTTTATCTGAGAATTGTTGCACCTCACAATTTGTTATCGAATTTATACAAGAGGTGCGAAGCGCGACCCGACTCCCCATAGAGAGAACCTGGGAAGTCTTTGCAGTTTATTAAAGATTTAAAAGGTGTTAGATTAAATGGAGGAGTCCAGATAGAGTAGAGGAATTAACTGTTGTATTCAACCATGACGTCATGAACTTGTATTTTACTGCAAATAAGAGCACTATGTATACGAGTTACTATGATAAAGTATACCAGCTTCTATGATAGAGTTTCCACCTGATTCCTACTTTGTCACTTTTTTCTAATCCTGTTGACAGGACGAATTAAAGCAAATTCTACTGAACTTTTACATTTTTGTGATGAACCTACTGTAATGCATCCAAAATTTACTTAGATAAGGTCATTGTGTCAGAAATCCGTTCTGTGAACTTGTGGAAGACATTTTCTGTGTGATCAGGTTGAATGAGGTTTCTGATGGCGTGTTTGATTGGCCGATAATTTAAAAACTTTTTAGTGTTGTGAGCGTGGGTGTCGGAAGGATTTTTTTCCACGGGGGGGAAAAAGTGGCCAAATTTGATTTTACCCACTCGAAACCAAGAAAACGACCTTTTTTTGCTAAAAATTTGACAGGAAATGTCGTATTCCAGGGAGGCAAAGTACCCCCTTTCGACGCCCATGGTTGTGAGATTCAGTTGCAAAAGGTTTGTCAAAGTCTTACAGAAAGCTCAGCTCTGCTTAAAATATATCTGAATGTTTAACACTGTACCCAAACCAAACTGATAGTCACTGATGTTACAGCAAGTAACACAGTAGGCAGATAAGGTTCTAACGCGATTTAATAACAAAAAGAAAACAACGCTCAACGAGCTACTGCACACTCGCGCCCAATGGGTAAATACGCAGAACCATGGGCGCAGTTTGGTGGGGGACACAAAGACGTGTCCCCCCACTTTTTCTCTTCAGGTTTTATATTTGGAGAAGTTCCACAAATAAAAGTGACGTTCGCCACGTTTTGTGTGAAGTGCTTTTCATTGTTAGATATTACACATAGCTAAGTTGTTGTTGAGACAGAGTTTGGTGTGGTATCACTGGATTCTGTTAATTTAAAAATTTTAGCTTCAATAAAATGATATGTACCATGTTTCAAGTTTCTGGAGACCACGAAAGATGGTTTACTGCTGTCCGACATTCTACCCAGTGTGATGTACTGTTAGAATGGTTATTTTCTTTAAACAGTGACGGTTTTACGGCTGCACATGTGAGAGACTACACCACAGCATGGATTTGTTTCGCGTGGAAATGTAACTGGTTTTGCTGCAACGTTGGTTGTCACCTATTTAAAAAGAGACAGCGCAAAATTTAATGATGCTAGTGTATGTAGGCATACCACATTTTTGTGATTGAAAACCAGGACGCCTCAGAACAACGAGCCTTAGAAGGAAATCAAAAAGTTCCGGTACGAAATAAATCCTTTCAGTAACCTATGATTGCAAAAAGAACACCCCCTCCTACTAGCCAATGCGCTAACAACCAACCCACTAAAATGACGTATCAATTACCTTGACATCTAAATCAACGAAACAAGACCACGTATCATTCTTCAGCAAGTTGGTTAACAAGACTAATAGCATGCTAATTATTCGTGTAGGGCTATGCTGCCTGACTGAATGCCTAACCGGGACTTTCGTTGACCAACCGGGACAAAGTCTTTAAACCGGGTCTGCCCCAGCAGTTAAGACAGGATGTTTGGTAAACCTAAGTGTATATAATGTTAGAAAGTTACATTTTCCGGCAAAATCTGCAAAGCTTTTGCCGAAGACAAAAACAGCACTATTGTGGAGACCTAGTTTTAGGATGGGCAGCTTTGCAAAAGCCTGTCTTCAACCATCAGTAAATAGGATTTCAATCTAAACGTTGGAGAATTATTTATCTAGCTATATATTGCCCTATAGCTCAAAATATAAGGACTTCACTAGGAATCAGTGATAAAATGTAGTGACCAACAAATCCAAAATATATTTTTCGTGACTCATAAAACTTTGTGCTTGTGCTGAATGCATTGGTTCGTAAGTCATCTGATTTACTTTTGTAGCCTATAACCAAAAACATAATGCAGCAATATTTTCATCCAAGTGCGAAACTTTTGCTTTACAAGCAGGCCCGTAACCAAGGGGGGCATTCGGGGGCAGTGCTCCCCAATTTTTTGTGGCCGGAAAAAATTGTTTTAAGCATTAGTAAAATCTTTTCCATGTAAAAATCTGTTTCCCTCCTAAATTTGATACCTAATCACACCTAGTTTTGCTGGACATTCTTTTCGTGTGAATCAAGTGAAACTTGTACATTTTTACCAATTCACCGTTGTGCGTTTTTAGGCCTATTTCTGTTTCATCTCAAATATATTTTCGTGTCATTATGCAAGTAGAACTCTTAGAATTAAACTTATGACATTAATTTCATCCATTAAATGATAAACTGCTTTGCTTCTCCCAGTGTTGGTCATGTGCAAACACCTTTTCTGTAACGTGCGCTGATGTATAGCTAACCACTTTTTGTGCTCTTGTGTCTGTGATATGGACCACGAGTCCGCAATAAAATATCATCATCATTATTATTATAAATTCTGATGTTCAACCTGAAAAATTGATTGTGAACATAGGCATACGGGAAGGTATTTTACTGGGGGGCGGAAAATATTTGCCCTGAAAGTAACTTTTGTAGTTTAATCCGAATGGGGCTTGAAACCTCTTGTAAATCTGTTCTATACAGTTGAATTCGTTTATAACGGCTTCGTCTGTAACGTCAATTCGCCTATGACGTTACATTTTTGTCGGTCCCGATGGAATCTTTCACATGCATTTCAATTAGCTTATGACGTCATTTCGGCAAAAACGTTCTTTATGCAATCTCCTAGAGGTGCCTTTATAGGCAAATTCTGTAGTTACCTTGCTTGTTAATTCAAGGGGGTGATGTTCCTTGCATGTTGTGTTCTCCCAGACAAGAAACTACGGTAATCGCCTTTACTGATGCAAATATATGCGCGACATCAATGGCGCAACGCAAAGGTTAAAAGCGACGGTTCCGGATCGAAGGGTCTAACTCCCTGCACATGCCTGTGTTATCGTTGCTGTGCGCTTGAACAAGGCACTTTAAGACGCGCACGGCGCACTAAAAGGGTCCAAGCAATCTCCACGTCCGTGCGGCCCGCTTCTACCAAAGACTGCACCTCGGGAAATGAAACACGCACTCAAAATACATGTGCCAGTATGCCTTTACGTATTGTATCGTATTCGCATACTGTAATTGTACCGTGTACAGTACTGTACGATACTCCTATAAATGTAGCCTATAAACCACTTTCCAAGTACTTTATGCAAGTATTGTCATTTGTAACACTGGTCCATATCACACAAACAGCCACCAGGGTTGGTCCAAGTTACACACTCCATTCACGAAACTAACTTCAAAATTTCCCTACCTGAGCCACTCAGCTAAAATTTGTTGAGATCAATGCTGCAACAGATAACAGAAGAGTTCTAAAAAAGCACGAAAAACCTGGCATTAAAAACAACGAGGACTTACATTTTCATAGCAAGTTTTCCCAACGCGACTTGTCGGTCACGCCAGTGATGCCATATCACTAGGATGGAAGTGCCTAACTATGTCGTAACAATGAAATGTTTTCATTGAGGCAGAGATTGACTGCCTCCCTTCGCCACCTTACCACTGAAGCTGCATGTTCAGTACATTATGCACGACGTCAAGTGAGTGCCAGTCTGTGGTATGCGAGAGCATATAGTAGGAGTACATATATTAAAATGTATACAAACATTACACTGTTACCGACATGAAGGTTACAGAGATGACATAAAGGCAGGTGATTGCACTGCAAGCGCTCACCACCACAGTTTGTGACAAACTGCTCAATGCGAACGCCACCCAAAAAACTAACGCAGAACTAACTAACGCATTCGTAAGCGGCACAGGGAAAACAGAGAGACAATCAGTGTTATTAAGCCACAATTAATAATTTGCCCGTATTTTGGCTGATTCGTTACATTTCGGTGTGTGCGTGGCGTGACAATCGCACCAAGGATTGCGTCAATAGCAGCAAACAAACTTCGCTGAAGAAACTGTCCTGACAAGAGTCATAACAATTTGAGAAATGCTGCGTTAGTTTTTTTAAAGTTACGGCAAATCATTTATTTTCACAATACCGGCTTCAGACACTGATTTTCCAAATATAGGCCTTTTACCGGCATCTGCTCAAATAGCAGTAAAATACCGGCAAGGCCGGTGAAACACCGGCCATCTGACAACCCTAGACATAGGCAGTAGACATCTTTCGGCCAGCAATATTTTAAACGATAATTTAGAAACCATCTAGCCTGCATTCAATATTTCCCAAATGCACGATAAGCTGTGCTGTTTTTCATGGTGGGGTAACTAGAGGTGTTTATGACGACACACACCTGGGGTTGCTCCGATCCTGCGTGAAAGTTAGTCAGACCGCGGTCGTTGTGTTGAAAAACTCATTTCGAAACAAAGAAACAGTCACAGAAGTGGGAAGATTGATCTTTCGTGCATTTCAGTGTGAGATGAAGCTGGATTATATTACTTTCAGCAGATTGTTGCTTGTCCCACTAGCAAAAGGTTTGTGAAAGCATTAGAAATTGGTTTCAGTTAATTTATCTCAATCTATCCTGGCTGTGGTACTGCATTCGGCTGCCTTGCGTATGCGACTTCGAAACATCTTACCATCTTGCGTAAGTGGTTCGTGACTACAGTTTCAACGCTACCCACATGTCCTGCAACCTCATAGTATTTTGTACGGATATTCTGTAATGATTCAGAAGCAATTATTTCGCGTATGTCAGCTCTTTGCCCCGGAGGTCAAACATTTCCATCAGAAACACACTTGAAAGAATTCACAAATCATATTCATTTAGCGAAATAATTTAAAACATGAAATAACTTTCACAAAGAATTTGCTTCGGAAAGAGTCGAAGCTGCCTATACCGCTCGAACAATTTTTGTCATTTATAGCTACTTGAAGAGCTGCGTTTAATTGTTGCTGGTAGCTGTAACTCTTCCCGTCACCAGTGCTTCATGCGAGAGAAATTTTTCAAAAAATGAAATTCGTGAAAATCTTTCCCAGAAATTCCATTACCAGTGGAAGATTGGGTAACATTGATATACTTTAAATTGAAAGGTACTAGCTGAAAAACAGATTTAGAGGATTTCGTTGATGAATTTGACAGTCGACGTGATAAACGAAGGATTAAGTTACGTTGAAGTGATGATCAGGGCCGCAACCAACTGATATTTTCGGGCAAAATGATGTAACTTGTTGCTGCACCTAACAAATACATACGTTTGTGAAAATTTCGGGGGGGGCAATTGCCCGATTGCCCCGCTCTGGTTGCGGGCCTGGTGATGATGATATAAAATTTGAACATAGCCTGTGCAGGGATCTGTGAGAATTATATTGTTCATTTTTTATTTGTCTGAATCTCTTTTGGTTTAGAGGTAGTGTGTGTTTCGCGTATGACAAGACAGTCATAAATCAACGCAGGGTTGAAAAGTCAGCTTTTGAGAATCAATCAGAAGAGAATTCAGTGCGAATAATAAAATGTACGACTTTGTTGGGAACATTCTGCAAAATAAGTTTTACGCCTACTGTTACATCTTGCTATCAGGTACACGCCGATACACACCTATCTGCGGCGCTGCTATACTGCTTAGGTACAACTGGTGCCGAAACCTCACTGCTATTAGCTGCATTGAATAGTCTTCACCCTACACACTCGTAATAGTAGTTGTACACTATAACATTGTTATGGTTACACCACAATCACAAAATGTCCATAAGCCACCACAAAAACGGATTAGTCAGTAGTCACCAAACCGTTGGAAGATGGTTTATTTTTATGTGCTTTGTAGTAAGAATATTTTGAGGAAACTGGTTGGCTATGAACAGCCTACTGGTCTCTGTGTCCAGATGGAATTCGTGGTTGGGACCATTTTGCTTTCATGTGAATTGTTTTCACTTTCTAAAGCTGCTTTCGTTCATGTGAGGCCGCCACAAGTGTATACGGAAAATGGTGTTTCGATTTACATGTGCAGTGCTGTGGGAGTTGCATGGTTAGCACAGAATTTTCAACATAGCAGTACATGTGTGTTATTGAATCTACAGTACAGTGGCGTTTAGGTGTCTCTGTAGTGAATAATAACGCTAGTTCATATTAAATGATATTCACAAGCCTATGTTGGGTTTGATAGGGTTAATCATAGCAACTTAATCTTCAAAACAATGAAAAATCTCCATGCAAGATAGACATTTTCATTCTAGAATCGCCACTGGCAGTGTGGCACTTAACAACGATCTGACGTAGTCACCGTCGGCGCAGGTACATCGAGGACTGGAGATAAAAGTTCAGATGACGACATAATACTTATTCTCATTGTAGCGTGCGTTTGTTACAGCACAATTACCGGTGGTAGTAGCCAGCACAGGGCAGTATTGCTGTTTGACTTGTATGTTGCAGCAAGTGAGCGTAGTCGCTTGGATGCGGTTTAGATCAGTGCTCTTGAAATGGGGAACCTTACGCTTTTAATTGTCCTTTGGAATAGTCTGCAACACCCATAGTAATTTGTGCATAACATTTGTTATTGCAGGTAATTTTTACGAAATAATAATAAGAAGCGGGTTGATTCTGTTTATTTTGAAACCGAAATTAAGAGAACGGAAAGAAACAAACAATTCGTAGTGAGTAAAAGCACAAAAGTAACGAAAAAACGAAAGCGAGAAAGCACGATCATTCATGGGCGTCCGCAGAAATTTTTCCAGGGGGTAACGTCGACATTTTATTTATCATTTTCAAATTCATGACGATCAATTTTCGCTCTAATATAACTTTATACTGAGCAAATTTTTGTTTTAGTGAGCATGATTATTTTCAATGAATTACAAACTTTGTGAATTATATAATAAATATACAATCTTATCAACGTACGAACAAAATACACATTTCATTCAAATGGCTTCTTGTTTGCCTGCTGTTCCATTGCTTTGGAATGTTGCAAGTGCCCGAGAACGAGATTTCACTGCGCAACAGTTTTCGTGGTCCTGTGTGTTTGCGCACCTTAGAGGGAACATTCCCGACGATGCAATGCAAATGGACGTTCACAAAACGCTTTATCCTTTCTACACTACAAAGAAAATCCCTGTGTTACGGTAACAATCACAAAAAACATTTGGTGGCAGCAATAGCCAGGTTCATTAGTATTACGACAATTTACAAAGTAGGCTATCTGCAGATTTTCAACGCAGGGCATTTCTTTTCAAGTAAGCATTGCTATGATCTGTAAAGAAGCATTGGATTGGCATGGTTTTCAACGAAACCACAAATTATGACTTTATTTACTTCGCAAGCATGGCCGCACCCAGCTGATATATTCAACTGAACATGTTTTTGAAATTGCGGGGGGAATTGCCTGGTTGCTCTCCCACTGGTTGCGGGATCTGCTGGCAGGACTTGTCAGTATCACTTGGAAACAAAAGCTGCAAACTCTGGGATCTCATCCAAAGCGATCAATAAAACCTTGCTACACAAACCGGACAATTAAGCAGACCTGTAAGTTGACACGACCACGGACAAACTTACCAGAATCAGAACACCACGCAGGTTTTGCAAATTGAGCAGATGAATTATGAAAACTCGCTACAGCAAATATAGCTTTGCACTCAGTAAGTATGCACTCAGATGGCAGAACTAAACCTTAACGATTAAGACGTATTCCCACAAGCCTGCATAGATGTATTCTAACAAGCCACGTAATTTTATACAGCATGAAAAGAAGCCTGCATAAGTGTAGCTTGACACTCAGGCACATTGGTCACACTCGCACTAATAATGGATTTTTGAAAGTTATGGAAGCATTGCTTCAGATTCACTCCTGCTTCTTTTCACAAAGTATAAATGTACGTGGCTTACCGCTATCACCATGTCACTGTCTCGCTGCATTAACTGCCAAGATGTGTGCGTTCAACAGTCTCATGCAGCAAAACGCCTGCTACCGTAATATAAAGTGAACCTTTGCCGATTTGTTGCCATGTTGTTGTTACACAACGTCAATGAAGACCAACAGTAGAACAATCCGCTCGCGACTTTCGCAACCCGCTTCTGTAGGCAAAGGAGGGAACATGTGTGAATTGCAAGCTCATCACTGCATGACACTATAACTGTGAACCTGACTCTTGTGCAGTGTGAGTCTCATACCGGTAAATAAACTGCCATTGCAAGAATTAAATCAATTAATCGGAATTGATGCCGACTTTAGTTTTTTCCAGAAATATTTGGTTCTGAATCACAATTTCCAGGGAGGCAAATGCCAGTTTTTCACCTCTGCGGCGGATGCCCATGCCATCATTGACTATTTTATTTCAGGTTCCACAAACAAGGCCAGCTCTTCTAATGAAACGAAGAAACGTTTTTGACTAATTGTTGACATTGATGAAGTTTGAACACTATAATCGCATTTTACTCTGTGATTGAGTGATCGAACTTTGCAGTGTCCGTTTGATCAATGGCGTGCCAAGCCACAACGCTTGCGCATTTTACCTAGACTAGACCAAGTTAGTAATTA
>Ga0210059_1010563_pt1 | contig 14218 bp, 9 predicted proteins | sample Ectturendosymbi2_FD_188042 | JGI IMG/M metagenome (GOLD analysis project Ga0210059, IMG submission 188042) | Ecteinascidia turbinata endosymbiont from Florida, USA - Sample 2 (SPAdes) (version 2) | ecosystem: Host-associated > Tunicates > Ascidians > Unclassified | place: Key West, Florida... | reverse complement strand
GATGAGTACTTTTTTCTGTAAAATTAAAAGACTAACTTCTGCTTGATCGCATTTTGCAAAAGTGAGAGATGAACGTGCATTTACATCGATTTAAAACAAGTTTCCGTATTCCTGGAAAGTGCAAGTAGGGTTTATGAATTCATCTGAAAGGAATTATCACTTTAAGTAACTAATACAGCTGAAGGTCGGAGTCGGGCCGGAGTCGAAGTTGGAGTCAGAGTCGGATAATCGAAATTGTCAGGAGTCGGAGTTGGATGACGGGGCATCCGACTCCACAGCCCTGGTTGATAGTATACGAAAGTTCAGCTATTTTGTTGTGGAAGAGTAGATTGAAACATTTTCGCTTCCTGAGCACACAAAATACAGTTTTTCGATGTTTTAGCCTAGGGTCTTGAAATGTTCATTAACCTCAGATTTGAATCGCGCTAAAAAAAATTCGGAAACCACTGATCTATGGTTTCGCATTCATAATTTCATGTATTAATCCTACCCATTGCCGCACTTTAGCCCAGGGATATCTTGGAGTTTCTAGATAACCCTGCTTTAGCCACACCTAATGAGCAATGCTAGTATTCAACCAAAATAGCATTTAAAACAACAAACTGGCTTAAGCCTTCACACAAATTTTGAAATGAATCACTTAAAATTCAATTTGACAAGTCAGTGTCATCAAACAACATTTTTGCCTATCGTGTTCAAAAACGAAAAAAGCTAACTGGCTGGGTATCATCCAACGACCAGTCAATGCAGGCTCACGCAAACTAGGTGTGAAGACAACAGGCCTAGTGTAGACTACAGACCACATTAAACCAGCTAGCCTGCTTTAGCCAGTCAGGACTAAAGATTACAGTGGGCCTGGTGTAGCTCACCCTAGTCTCGGTACGTAGCAAACAACTGCCATAATGTATACTGAAAGAGCCCTATCTTGCTAAACCAGCGACAGACTCATGCTGAAAGCAAGGCGTGTTCAAACAGTAGGGCATGGGACTGCACTACGGTATTGTGATTGCACCATAGACAGACTTGGAGTCATGGCACCGAAAATGAATGATTGTGCAATGTGCAACTTTTTCCAAGAGTCAGAATCCTCGAAATATCAAGAAAAGTGTTTCGGATATCCGGATCCATACCCGGTTCCCGTTTAAAAGCCGTTTTTGGATATCCGTATCCGGTTGCAAACTCACTATTCTTCCGGATATCTGTTGCAACCTCTCCGCTGGCATTGCACTGAATGCGCGGTTCACCACGAACGGAATGTGCGCTAGTGTTGAATGGATCGAAGATTTTTGCGATCCTAATCCAGTCCAATATTTTCAGTGTGTAATGCAGTTCGATCCTAATCTGGTAACACTATCCAAATATTTGATCCAGTCCGGTTTATATCCGAAAAAACTTAAGCATTCGACTGCAGTGATCAACGTAGTTTGGACATCGATATCCGATCCGGTAGTGATATTTTCAAAATCCAGTCCAATCCGGATCCGGTTCTGAATTGCTGAATCCGGTTGGATCATGATCCGGAAACCGGATCATGTTCAACACTGATGTGCGCGAAGAACATCACCATACATCCGTAGCGCGAACAAGCAATAAGTGTGTGATCTCGTCGGGTGATCTCTATTGTTGCTTACTGCTACAAGTACGAAGTTTTGCGCACATGCCGTTCGAGCTTTTCGATCGCAACATATCCAACCGGCAAACAGGTTTCATGCGAAATTTCTGAACTCTGCGAAATTTTTGACCTATATTGTTTGTCAGTTATGTTGCTGGTCAGAGTAAAGGAATGAAGTTTGGCAATTACCTTGGATGTGTGTTGTGTATATTTAAACTTTTTGGTTAGATGTCAGATACCTACAAGAAGCTACGCTACGAAAATAAGTATAAGCACTGAAAAATATTGGACTTACTGGTAAACCTCAATTGTATTTGTTTTTATAACTCTAACCCAAACTTAACCTGAAACAGTTACCTAAACATTAAACTCTAAGCTGTAGTCATCAGTTTTCTCAGCGTATTTGATATGTAGAATATTACTCTATGCATGTGCACATGGCATGAAGTCGGAGATTTCGCAAGTGAGAAATTTCGCTTGACGTCGGATAGTGATCACTCTGTGATACCCGGAAAAAGATTTATGCCATGCTCGAGTGATTTCGCCGGTGAGTTACGCCTTTCATGGCGAATTTTTGTTGTGATGGGTATTACTGTACAGATACAGTACCTGTACTGGTTAGGTATGCTACGCTACCAGGAATTAATTTGTGACGTTGTTTTATCTATGAAGGTATTAACTTCTTCTGTCGCAGTTAAGGAGGATGGGTTGTTGGTTATTTTGTCTTTTGATCAGATGGGCCCGTCACTTAACCGAATTCCAGGTTCAGGCTATTGTAGAGTAGTAGTAGTACTAGAGTAGTACCAAAGTTAATAGTTAAATGTACTTGGTATAGATCTTCAAGATCTATAAGTGATGGCATTGAAGAAAAGGCAAGTGATGGGCAGGACCACTGGTTAATGCACTGAGGGTGGCTAAAATCAGATCAAACTTGCACACAGGCCAATATGCTGACGGTGTTCCCTCTGACCACGGCCAGCGACAGGCGCTGGTGGAGCCACTGCCGCTCCCTGGGGTCACCCGAAATGTCAACGAGTTTTTTTTCAAGACAGCTCAAGAAGGGAGCAGTGGACCTGAAAAAAAGCAAAGAAAAAAAAACGAAAGTCGGCAAAGTAAGAGTCGAACCGAAAACCATTGACATAGCAGTTGTAACACGTAACCATTACACTACGAGTAGGATGACATTTTCTTGACAAAGTGACCTTTTTGTTGGTATTGCGTCATGCCACGAGACCGAATCTTCGACTGCTGGCACTATAGCTCCAGCCGATCTGTTGCCGCCAGAATATCGCCAGTAAAATAGACACTACCAAACCATAAACCTGAAAACCTCAAACCTAAATTTGTAAACCTAAAACCCTAAACTTGAGTGAAACTAAAGCAAAAAGCCTAGCTAAACTAAAGCTCGAAAGCTAAAAGTGTAAATGTCTGCGTACATTGAAGATGAGCTAGACGAATTTCGTTTGTTTTGTTGCGTTGAGTTATTGTACATACAGCTTGTTACAGCAAATCCTAGAAGCAATTAAACAAAAGAATAAAAAGATGGTGCTAGGCAATTCCTGGCTTATCATCATTAGTGTAAAAGAAGACAGTAAGATACTAAACTTGACAGTATAACCCGAGCACCATAAGAGAAGCGTACCAGAAACTTGAGTATAGTATTCACTGCCGCTGGGAGATCTCTACTATACACTATGCTAAGTTTTGGTTTTTGTGTTGCCGGCTACCTAGCAGTTCACACTGCGTAGCTGGTGCTGGCCACCAACCTAGCACTTGACCTAGTGTAGCCATTGTAGCCTACCTACGACGCTACCTTTTTTGGTCATAGACTGAAATGATTTTGAAATGGTTGAAAAAAATAGTCATTGTGGTCAGAATGTCTGAAAATACAGTGGGATAACCAGTGAGCAGACGATGTTCACATAAACGCTGATGTTTCTTTCTAGGCAGCTTATAATTACGAAATTTTTATAGTATGATTAGAATTTTAATGCCCTATATAACTGTTTTTTATTTTAGTTTGCTTCAAAGTATTTTCGAGATATTCCATGCTAAAGAAACCCTGTTAAACATGTGCGCATCAGATAATAACTGAGGTAACCGGTGCGTGACTTAACGTTTTACTTGTGCGGATGACGTCACACTGGCAAAGAATAAAGCCGAACAATCATTTTTTGCCTGTTTGGAAAGCATTGGACTGAAAGTAATTGGTGCTCGATAAGAGGTTGATTCGCATTGTTATCTTAATCATGGTTTTCAAGATCATTATTGTATGAAGAATGATTGTAACAAACGTTCATGTAACATAAATTAACCTTTATGAACACGCTGTTTGTCTAGTCTAAGATGCAGCAGATGTGGGCACTTTTGCTCCCAACTATTACATAGACAGTGCCATCCAGCCCAACTATGCAACCAAACAAGCTGAAATAGCAACTACAGTAGATATCAAAAACTTCAATTACACCCTCAATTACATTTTGCAACCAGTGGCCATCGAAACTTTGTGATTGGCATGGAAACTGCCCCCTTCTGTTGGCATGGAAACTGCCCCCTTCTTTGGTGCCCTTGTCAAGAAACATTTTGATCACACTGGTGACCCTGAGAGGGCCACTGGCTTCACCAATGCTTGTCATTGGCTGTTGTCCAAGGTAATGATGCCATAGCTTTGTGTGTTGTCTTAGGCATCCATTAGGGATGGGCATTTCAGAATAGTATACCATTCCAGAATATTTAAACCGAATCCTATTCTGTTTTTCTCCTATAATGCATTGCACCTGAGAATCACTACGCAAAAAACAAACACCTGAGAATTACAAAAACAAAAAAACTTCGTTCACTTAAAAACCAAGGAGGCCCACACAGCACACTTTCCTTAATCTGGTGTCAAGCAAAAATTCTGACCTCTGCGAAATTTCCGACCTGTTGTTGGTTTTCAGTAACTTTGCTTTTTAGAGTAAAGAAATAAAGTCTGGCACTTACTTTCTTGATGTGTGTTGTATAAATAAAAACATTTTGGTTAGATGTCAGGTACCCACAATAAGCTACAGCACGGGAAAAAGTTTAACCATTGAAAAATTTCAGACTTTGTTGTTGACCTCAATTATTTATCTTTTTCTCACCCTAACCTGACACACTTACCTAAACATGAATTTCGAAGCCCCAATAATAAGTTCTATCAGCGTATTTTCTATGTAGAATATCAGTCTGTGCATGCGCACATGGTGTGAAGTCAGAAATTTCGTAAGTCAGAAATTTTGCTTGGCACTGGAAATCAAGGATTTATCATTTAATCAGACAAACAATACATTTTCACAACATTGAACAACAAATTTTTTAATTTTCATGCAGTGGTGCATTTTTGCTAGGCAAAAATGGTTATGCCATGAAAGGTCAGATTTTGACAATACTTCTTAGAATAAAACTCATTTTTCTAGGCTATAGGTGTTCTTAGACCCAATCAAACTTGGCTAGTGGCCAAGCACAACTACAGATGACTTCGGCTATTTTCATACCAGTTAATCACATAAACTGCTTTGCCACATGTGATTCCAGAATCCAAAACCGAAACTACAAATGTAAGAAAAGAGTACGGTTAATCGCATAACGGCAATTCGCATAAAACGGATATTCGAATGGAAATATTTATTTTATTTGTAAACTTAAAACTTTGAAAGAGTGCAAAGCACACTGCTCAGATGGTGTGAAACCTGATGAGTGCCATTTATCCATAGCAACTGCAGCCAAAATGACTCCCTTCACTGACGTGCCAAAATCAACACCGCGCACTCAACTTCCAGGCTTCCGCACATTGTGCACTGTCTCGTCCCTAAGGGTGCGAAGCTTTGTCACGAAAGTAGCACTTTTGAAGATAATTTTATGGCATTGGTAACCACCAGATGCATGCAACTATGTTTGAAACCTTTGCACCAGATGTGTTAAATTCTCTACAGAACAAAAAATGCACCTGTACTGTAAACAAACTTCGAATTTTAGTTTTATTTCCGAAGCACTGAGCACAGTGCACTTCAGTTTAACATGCGGATATATGCCGTACGTTGCACTGTGGACAATGCACTGTTTCAACTTCGTTACTTGTTTGACTTCACTCTTTTTGTTTTTTCACATTAAAAAAGATTCATATGGTGAATGAATGCCTCAACCGAATGATTCATAACAAACGGCAATGGGATTATAAAATCTTCCAGACGCCATAAGTCTTTATGTAGAGCGCCCAGCTGTATCAGAACCAACAGATTTTTAGAACTTCTTGAGGCATTTCTATATTCCACAGTTCTACAAATCTTCGTACATGTCAGCTGTGAGATATAAACGTGTTTCCAACTGCAGTGTATAGTCCAAAGCAAGCAAGTGCGGGAAATGTTCCATGACTAATATGGGCAATTATTATGTCATACACGCAGTGCACGTGTTTAAGATAACATGCAGTGCACGGCCGCAACAACTTGGAGATTATGTTTCAACTGATGACCGTTGGTTTGCTAAACACTAGAGGATTTCAGGATTTAAAATACTGTATGAGGAGCAAGAGACTTTTAGAACATCTAGAAGCATTTTTATATCCCACAGTTCATGAAATCTCCGTGTTCTGTTCGTTGTCAAGCTACAGATACCAACGGTGTCAGGTAGCCCGCATGTGGAACAATGTGATTGTTTCATAATAATTGTATACAATGTTAGAATCAGAATGGAAGCGCTGTTGCCTGTTCCGAAACAGTCACATTAGAAACCTGCAATGGCAGCATCTAATATTTGATCAGCGTTACTGCTGAGTACCTACAGCACAAGGGGTCTGTGATAACAGTGCAGCAATGTGCCGCTGCTGTAGTGCAATACATTAAGGTATTCCAAATGTCTGCATGTTAACCGTGGTCGCAAGTTGGTGGTAGTTAATTATGCACTGGAAAAAGATCTTTCAGAAGAAGCTGATGTGGCAAGTTATGCAAAGATTTTTTCAAGCCATTTGTGCAAAGGCAACTGCTGATTCGCAGTTTTCCTCTCTCTAGGCACTTTTCTAGCTGACGCGTTAACAAAACGACTACAACTGATTTTAAAACATGCAAGAAACAATGCATTCAAGGACTTACAAATTCATGTAGTCGGTTAAGTAACTGCAAAAATCACTGTGCATGTTGATGTCTCGCAAAAGCCTATGTGGTACACTGCACAATGTCAGTGTATGCACAAAAGTGCTAAGTTTCCACTTGCTTTGGTGGTGTAAGAGAAAAACGCAAGGAGTGGACTAAAAAAATGTCTGTGTGTGCGTAGTTAGTGCTGGTTCCACACAGTGTAAGTGAAAAATGCACATGAATAGACTGAAAAAATGTGTGTGCATATGCAGTAGTGCTCTTGTTTTCACGCAGCACAAGAGAAAAACGCACATGTATGGACTGAAAAAATGTCTGTTTGTGCGCATTCACTTTTGTGTGGCAGAACCAAGTATACCGCTGATGTTGTGGAAGATGTAAATCGAATCCAATTACCTGGTTTCAATCAACATTTTGGATTCGAATAGTTTAGGATCAGAATCCTTCTGGATTCGGTATTCCTAAATGCCCATCCCTAGCATCCATGTGCTCTTTTAGCTTCAGTGCCTTTTTTGCTGACATTGCCTGCTGCTTCTTTTTGTGTTCTTCTCTGCTTTTGTCCCCTTGTTTTACTGTTGTACTTTTTTGTTTCCAACAGTGCTGTTTTATTTCATTTTTTTGTGCTGTATGTGTTATTTTTTGTTTACATTATTGAGATTAAACTCAGTTTTTTAATTTTCCTTTGGACGATAAAGGTAGAATTTTAACACCTTCAAAGCTGGTATGGTTTCAGCCTTAAACAAGCAGTTTGTACATGCTTTAGCGATGGCATAACTCTCCACCAATTGCGTTAAAGGGCTGTTCAAACCCTCAAAAGACTCGTTAAGTCTTCCAGTCAGCAATGAAACAAAATTTTTTGGTTTTGGGTCTCGGATTTGTTGTGAGTGACATCATAAGTGGAGTAGTTTAGGCCTTTTTAACCCACTTCTTCTGGCCTTGGACACAAACTGCCAGATCAGTATTTCTTGAAACTTCTTCATTCCATCGCCCCCGTTTCATTCTTGACACATTGTTTTTGCCCAGTGGCGCATCTAGCATGGAAAAAAGGAGTTTGTCGCGGAAGGGAAGCTTTTGATGTCATTTTTCAACATAAAACCACATTTTTTCTTAAGACTAGAAATCGACTGATGAATTTTTATTTTTGCCAAATTTCGGAAACCTAAGTTGCTACTTCGTCTCTGATTAATTAACGCAAATTCTCTGTAATCTTCCTTAGGATGCGCAGCCCTCCAACTGCATCAAGTAGTGCGCAATACTCATACCACTCCACAATTGTCCCCATAAACCGCTCTATGACGTAACATTCGCTCACAGGTTTTTGCGTGTGCGGTAAGCAGATGATTGCCTGCAAACAAATCAGGGTAACTACCGCATCTTTTGGACCATAAGGCGCACTTACAATCCTTTAATTTTCTCAAAAACCGAAAGTGCTCCTTATAATGCAGTGCGCCTAATGTATGAATCTGGTTGTGCTTTCTCATCTAGAACCGGTTTTATGTGGTTAACAGTACCATTTATTTAATTGCTAGTTACGATTTTTTTGTAAACAGACGTAATAAATTGACAACATTTGCAATGAGCAGCACACAAGAGTAGCCAGCACATACCACAAATACTATAACTTGGCGAGGCTCCTGACTACATTGGCGCACACCGAATCAAACATGCCTGCAACTTTTATTCTATTCATGCCTAGCGGATTAGACATGTGTGACAGATTAACACTTTGGCGTCCGGCCGCATTTTGGGATTTCTGAGAAAAAAACACTAAAACGCATGTGGCTTTGCGTGGGAATTTCTCTGGTCCAGTAAGCGCTACAGACCTGGTCGACGTGTCAAAAGACGCGGCAAGTCTTGTCTGCACTCAAATTATTTTTTTGGTTGGAGAGTGCGGATATTTTTGTAAGTGATGTCATAAGTGGAGGACTTGTAGGCCACCTTGGCCCACTTTACCTGGTCCTAGGCACCAGCTGTTGGATGGTAGTATTTCGCTGAAGTTTTTGTTGGAAACTAGGCTACAATCCGAGTCTTTTGATACTTTGGATGACTTGCTGGGGTTTCTGGTTCAAGAGTTATGATCTAAACCAATAAAAATATTTGAATAATTAGCTAATTAATTAATTTGTTTATTTTAGATCATAACTTTTGAACCAGAAACACTAGAAAGTCGATCAAAGGCTCAAAACGGACTTGAGCCTAGTTTTGAATGAAAACTTCAGCGAAATACTTTGGCCTAGCGGTTGGGCCCTAGACTAGGCAACATGAGTCAAAATGACCCCAAAACTATTTCACTTATGACGTCACTCACAAAAAATCTGCTATTCACAAAAAATCTGCTACCCCCAACCAAAAAATTTTTTTCGAGTGCAGACTAGAAGGCTGGCCGATCCATTTAAGCCATTGAACAGCTCTCTAGCGCAATCGGCGGAGGAGCTATGGCGTTGGTAAGGCAACCGAAAACTGCTGGTTTTAGGCCGAAATCTAGGTATGAATATATCGTACGCCAGCTCTCGAAGTGTTAAACTTCCGTGTATGTAATGACAGATTAAACTCCCAATGGTGACTCTGGCACTCTGGAGTTATTGGGAAAGTGTTGAATAACAGTTTCACTTATCTAAGCTTTGCTTCATTTAATGCGCCTTATAATCCGGTGCACCTAATGTATGAAAAAAAGTAGCTACCATTCAATTTTTGATACTGCACCTTATAATCCAGTGCACCTTATGGTCCCGAAACTCCGAAAATACGGTAACTATATTCAGACCTCGTTTATCCGAACTACTTTGTTTCATCAAATAATGCTGGTTTAACGAGGTATCTGGAAAATTAGAATCAGACCTGTAGCCATGGGGAGTATTCACCCCTAAATTTTTTGTGCTCCTCCAAATTTTGTTTTGCCAAGAAAATTTTTTATTAAAATATATAATAAAAACAGAAGTCGTGACCCCTAAAAATGTTTTGTGCCCTCCCCCAAACCTTTTGACCTAGGCTACGGGTCTGGCCTAAGCGAACGTTCAAAGGGGAAACAGAAACAAACTGTAGAGTCAGATGAACTGTCAACTTAAGCAAATATGTAGACTGCATGTGAAACATGACTAAATGAAACTTTCATAGTTGTTTTTGTTTATTAGCAGATCCGTATACATAAACAAATATGCATTCATAATGAGGTTTAAACGCAAAAAACAGCTGCATAGGAGACCTACAACTGCGTCCGGCAGGGTCTGCCATAGTGACATTCATTATTCGTAGAAAATTGACTTTCACCCTTTCATTATGATTTAATAAACAACTAAATAACAGTTGGCATAATGTGGCTTAGCGTTTTTTTCTATTGATATGACATATCTGTTCTTAAATTTCTGAGTCTGTGTCAGACAGTAGAGATGGCACGGTCCAAGATTTCTCGGGCCCGGACCGCCCATAGCCTGTAACATCCAGCCCAGTAACAGCCCGTGGACTGAGAACATTTCTTTTTTTAAAACCGGCCCGCCCATGGCATGCTAAATAATTAGCAGACTTGTCTATTTTGCCTTCTGAGGCAAAAGATCTGCCGGGGCTATTTTGCCTTCGATGGTAAAATACCTGCTGAGACTAGTTTGTCTTTTGTGAAAAATGATTGGTCGAAGTGGTCATGTCATGTTGCAAGCACAATATACACAGTTACATATTTGAATTAGTGTGTAAGCTTAAAACCCTATGTAAGACCCTGAACCTAAAATCCCAAACCTTTAACCTTAACCTAAAACTCCAAACCTTAAAATATAACCCTGATCTAGAACCCTCAACCAGTCCCATTGCCACAAGGTAGCTATGTTGGGCTTAGCCCCTCCAAACAAAGCTCCAAACTGTAATATGAAACACCATTGTATAAATCAGTAGAGTTTTTGTCAATTTTAGAGTGTCAAGACCCTTGCACAAACGTGAAACCCCCTAGTGAAGACTTTCTGGCGTTGGTTCTGCTCTCAAGCCTAAACCTAACACCCTCAGCCTAATACCATAAACCTAAATACCTAAACCAAAAACCCTAAACCTGAAACTCTAAACGTAAAGCCCTGAACCTTACTTGTAAAGTGATTGTGATTTGGTACATATATAGCAAAACCTATAGCACTGCCTCAAAATGCAGCAACGACAAAGCAATACCAAGCAGATTCCAAGTGGTTTCACTCACTTCTATTGCCACCAAGTAGTTCTTATAATTCAAAATTTTTGAAGGTTTTTTTCAAACTTGGTAGGCGGCTTGGTGAAATCCAACCGCTGAAAATATTGTTAGCGGCTTGCTCATTCAACCTCAGTGGCCCGCCCAAAAACCAGGCCATTAGCGGCCCGTGCCATCTCTATCGGACAGCGAGATTAAAGGGGTGAAATGTGTTGGGAGAAATCTGTTCCTAGCAATTTGTTTTGGATAGCGGGGATTCCGGTTGATCGGAGTTCGGACAAACAGGTCTGACTACTTGGAATAGATAGTGGTATTGATCTCATTGTCAAAACACATCAGAAAAAAAAATCCAAGTTATTGCTTTCGGGCACAGTGCATTTATTACATAACAATCGCTGTTTGTTTCTAAGAATATGGTGCTGGAAAGATACTTAGCTTGTCGAACATTCAGCTATTGTCAGCCATACAGCAATGAGAGCTGTTTATCCATACGTACATACACTTATAAAATCGAAGCTGACAATCAGCTGCACAAGTGCGTCTGTGGAGCGCTGTCTATCAAAGATGGCGGTGTTATAAATATACGTGCGAAATCACTGCGGAGAAGAACGATTGAATTGCAGTTGCTCTGATTACATTGCATCATAATGGAAAAGTGAATTACTCGAAATCAATATAGGACTTCTTGCGCAGCAAACAACATCGTCAACTGCTTAATTCTGAAAAGGCTATTTTAGAAATACGACACATGACTGATATTTTGTTCAGATAATGCAGCCACAGTTTTTGAGGCTAGCTGTCACGCCTTTCAATATGAGAAATTGCTTATAAAAATATAGTTTCAGTGGAAACGAACCCACGTTACTTGGTGTGACCCCAAGTAAAGCCTAAACTTACTTTATTTTGTCATGACCTAGTAGGTGTAAACAGCAGATAAAGTAAGCCCAAAACTACAAAACAAAACGATCGTGATTAGAGACTGTCCTCTCGCCATGAAGCGAAATATTACAAAACAGCTCCTGCGTGTGCGTGACAGTGTACGAGATTCTGACAGCATAAGAGGTGGCACTGCCAGAGGAGGAAATTCAGAAACAAGTGCGTTTGACGCAATATCAATTTCGAGTGTTCACAATCGTTGATTGTTCCATGTCACTGTGCAGGCTCCATTTAGTCAAGGCATGGACGTTGTTGTTTCATAATAGTATTATGCAACATTAGAAGGGAAATGTAAGCTGTTGCCTGTTCAAAAACACCCGTATTTGAGACCTGCAGCGACAGCGTTTAGTATTTTATCAACTTTAATGCTGAGTACCTGCGGTGCAAAGCGGTCTGTCATGACAGCCAAACTGTCCCCTAGATGTGCCCCTCCTGTTTTCACCCCTAAAGCCTGATAAAGCAATCACAATGTAGGAAATTTAAAGAATTTTATTTAAAGAAAGTATTAAATAGCTAAACCACTAAACCAGTAACACTTCGAGAGCCGGTCTACAAATATATCGTACCTGGATTTCAGCCGAAAACCAGCAGTTTTTGGTTGCCTTGCCAACGCCATAGCTCCTCCGCCGATTAAGATAGAGAGCTGTTCAAACCCTAGAAAAGTGCAGACTAGAAGACTTGCCACGTCTTTTAAGCCTTTAAACAGCTCTCTACCACTTTCGGTGACAGTGTTATGCTCGTACAAAGCCACGTGCGATCCGGTTGTTCTGACGTGAAAATTCCTGAAATCAGCCGGACACGAAAGTGTTAAATAGCTGAACTAAGAAATTGTATTTTGATGCTAATATTATGTTCAGAATACTTGTGAAGTAACCCACACTATGGCCCAGATATGGGGCGATTACATCACAAATATAATCGATTACGATTACTTGCCACATGCTCGATTACGATTACGAATAACCAAAATCACAATGTAATCAATCACAATTACAATTACATTGAAAGTAATCACGATTACAATCATGATTACATTTGTCTTGAAACATCCTCAAAGTAAACAAAACTCATTTGCATGGTTTGATGTAAGTGTATTTTCAGACAACATGCTTCTTTTGTATACACAAACAGGAATACATGTTGGTCAGAACTTTGATTGGGTAAGGTATTTCAAAATAGCAGGGTCATCCACCTCATTGATGTGGAGGTTTGAATTTGGTGCAATCATGCAAAATGTGGTGTGCAGTCTGCACTTTGCCACATTCACACAAATCTGAGCTGCACAGGCTCATCAATTTCATGTTGGCTGCAAATCAGCCAACACCAGTCCTTAGGCGGTTGAGCTGAACCCAGGCATTTCTGGGGAGGTCGCAACCTGGTGGTTGTGGACCAAATGCAGGAATGAAGGATTGGAGAGCTGCAGGGATTGGTGTGGTTGGTTCCCCGTTAATTGACAGCCATTCCACAAAGGAGCGTAGAGGTTTCCTAGAGCGGAGACATTTAGGAGAAGGTTTTAGGTACAGAGTTTTGTGTAGAAGATGTTTCGGATTGAGGGCTTTGGTGTAAAGTCTCAAGCATGAAGCACTGCGCCTTGTCTCAGATGGGGTAATGCCAGATAGAATGGGCAAGAAGGAGGAGTGAGTGCTTTGTAGGCAGCCAGTGATAACGCGCATCGACTCATTTAAAGGCGCATCGATATGAGGCAACATGTGATATGAATGAATGCAATAAATGAAATTACCAATCTGTGAGGATTAAATACCGGAAAAAAGAAACATCACATTAATTGTTTACGAGATATTTGTGCAGTCAGCAAACAAGTGGCATAACTAAAGGTTTAAGCCAGGGGTGGAAAAACATAGCTGAAAGAGACCCAGTGGCTACGGTAGGACCTATTAGCCAACACTCAGAAAAAAACTTGAGAAATGATGGGAATCTATACCAAAACCCTGCATCAATGGAAAATAGTCCGAAAAACACAAAAAAAAACGGCAACCTACTAAAAACCAACAGAATACTAAAACTGAAATATAAGCTATGTGGGGGCTCGTTTTTTGCATTTAGCTTGCCAGGGGATAATTCAACCCTGTGCCACCCCGTAAGCCTTATGCCCCTCCGTTAGTTATGCTATTGCAACAAACACTTTCATTCGTGTTTGGATGTCGAGCTGACAGGACGTGTTTTTTTTTCTGCTCTGACAACTGAGTTCCTGCAACGTGTTTGCCTAAAGGACAAAGCATGAGCATGGATGCGAGAAACACGCGCTCTCGAAAGGCGATTGAAACCTTGTCACAGGCAATTAATGAACCTACCTTGAAAGACTTGCATGCTATGTTGCTGTCTGTAATACAGAGACTTGATTCTATTGAAAATGACTTATTGAAACGTATGACAGCAGTT
>Ga0210059_1010562_pt1 | contig 14220 bp, 10 predicted proteins | sample Ectturendosymbi2_FD_188042 | JGI IMG/M metagenome (GOLD analysis project Ga0210059, IMG submission 188042) | Ecteinascidia turbinata endosymbiont from Florida, USA - Sample 2 (SPAdes) (version 2) | ecosystem: Host-associated > Tunicates > Ascidians > Unclassified | place: Key West, Florida... | reverse complement strand
AGCAATGTTGGTTTGGTTTTGAGATGCGACACAGCTACTACACAGGGAGCAAGTTTGGCAGAGTTGGATCCCATTAGCGCAACATCAGCTATTTTTAATAAGACTGTTACCAGTTTGCAAGTGTAAGAATCACTTAAACACGCATTTAACAGAGGTCATGGAAAAGTCATGGAATTTGGTTTTGAAAATTGTGTGGGAACCCTGGATGTAACCAAGTTGTGCACCAGGCACGGTGAACAACCTGGTTGTTTTAAAGGTGCTTGGCTCCACTGGTGTTTCTTTTAACAACAACCTGAAGTCATGCTTGAGCAGACAAGTAAAAATCGTTCGACCGTGTTAAAAAATATCCGCTGGCTGAGACAACGGTACCAATAAAGGCAGTTCTTGTCCTTAATCACTTTTTTAAAAAAAAACGATTTTTTAAATTTTTTTCATCAGTTTCAGTGTTGACTGAACACCTTGAACACCCTGAATATCCGCCACTGCTTGCAAGTTGATTTTCCTTTGTGCACCGATTGATTTGGACATTGTGGAACAATAGTTACTTGTTTTTCAATAACACCAACTCTCGAAACCATTGGCGCAACTGCCAGAAACATCGCTTTAATCAAGTAATCGATAAAAAAGAATCCACACACACTATTTTCTTGCAGAGTTCGTCAGAGCCGTTGATGTGTTTCTTCAACGGTAACTGGTACTTGTCGGGCGTCGCGGCCTACACGCACACGGGAGCGCGGACAATTCGTCGACTCTACACCGACACGCACACGAATGCCGCCTGGTTGACGAGGACACTGACCAGAACGTCGATGATCTCGTACAGGTCGCGGGGTTTGGAGCTCGTCAGTTCCGCACCAGCCGGTTACGTTGACCCGATGCATAAAGCCGAGAACTGGTTCAGCATGCACATGTGAACGTGAAAGGACTGCATTGTGATTTGTGCCTTGGTATTATGAAATAAACGTTTGAAGTCTTTGCTTGATGCTTGCTGTCATGATAACGAATACTCAAGGGGTAGCATACAGCGCATTATTCAAATCTGACAAGCTCACATTCGTGACATTAGTATAATCCCATATAAGAAATGGTTCCGGAAGTAAAATTCAAATTTAATTAAAATGAGTTCGTGATATTAACCGTGAAACAAACGGCTGATGGTGGGTGCACTTGTTGGTCAAGAATCATGTGGACTCGTGTAGGATTGTCGTTAAGGTGAAAGCCAAACGCTGACAAGGTACAGAAAGCTTTCTGACTGAAGCTGGAATAGGTTTCGCAGAATGATTATTGGGTCAACAAATGACTGACAGGGAATGATAACTTTTAAGGAGTTAGTAGTGGGGGGAAGGTAGCATATCTCAATGTAAAGACAACGAAAATATGTTTAGTTCAAGCCATATTTCAACAACGTTTGCTTAAAAATCGTAATGATGAACACAAAAAATATCATTTTTAACGTAGACTACAAGACCACCGTCATGTTGATTTGTCTATCTAGCTAGCTAGACAAAGGATTTGAATAGACATTAAGATGAACAGAGGTATAATAATCGTCCTTGCTTGCCTCGTCCACAGTTTAGCTCGGTGGTTAACCATTTCTATGCCACGCCTCCCTTATGACTTCAAATAAGTTGCAAAAACAAGTGTAATTCATTGATCAAACTTCACATGTTGCAGAGCGCGTAAGGGCTCGCTCACCCCTGGACATTATTTGATCCCCCTGGGGTGCGCTCACCCCGGTTAAGAACCACTGGTTTGACTTGATGTACAAGGTTGTAGGTTTTATCACTGAAAATGTTTTAAGAATAAAGTGAAATGTTTGCTATATTGTTGCTTGCTAATGTTCTGGCTCTACTCTTCGTTCAAAGGAGGTCCATGATAATCTCGCGTCCAAAACCAAACCAGTGTTACAAAAATAATGTTATAATCAGCGGTAATGTTACCAAAGCAAAGGGTATACCTCTGAAGTTACATGCAGGGTAAGTGGGTGTTCCTGATAGAGCACTGGGAGAGTAACTATGCTCCTCCGCACCTTAGCAGTTTTTTTTCAGGTTGTTGTCACGAACTTGGATCAACCTGGCCTCGCGTCCCTCTACCTTTCTTAGAACAAACTCTGCACTGGAGCGACCGTGCGTATGCCCAGGAGAGGGCTATGAGTGCCACCTCTGGCACGCATGCTGTAGGTTCGCCACCACTGACCTATGCTGTAAAACCGCAGTCCACAGCGAGTGTTTTCGCATACGGTATTTATTCGATTGTAAACCGCGGTTTGTGAATTTTTTTTCATTATTTCATGCGGCTTATAGTCAAGGGCGGTTTACAGTTTTTATTTTTTTACCCTATCAAAAGGAATAGATGACGCTCAGCGTTTCCTCGGCCACGTTTTGTCGAACATTCTCTTTTCGCATTCTATTCTCTTCAGCATCATGTGCACATCCGTCACAAGAGGGATTATAATGAACAGAAAGCAAACCAGGGTTGCCAGTTAAACGTGATACGTGCCACTACGCGAAAGTAGCTCAGATACTTAGGTAATTTTTTGAAAGCATTTCGTGCGGCTTACAATCGAGTAAACCTAATTTTTTCAGGAATTGTCCAAAATGGACATTTCAACCTTGAAAGATCACCGATGGCATCACCCAAGATCAGACCCCCACTATGAATTCTTTCCGGGACGAACCTGCTTTTTCTACAAATGTTCCCAGAAATATAAAGCCTCGTTTCAATTGGCGATCGATATAAACGTTCTCTTCATTACACACCGCTATCCGACAGGTCTTTCGTGGCATTCCGCGATGGTCTATGCTTCAGCATTAAAAATATAAAATTTTGAAAAGGTCAGGAAGTTGCAGCTTAAGGATTACCTGAAGGTTCTTCGCCAGGCGCGAGGCGAACCAAACGACTCAAAACATATCAACATCACTCATAACTCTTGTCTTATTTCGCAGCCCCATGAGCTTGATGTGAACGGTATTCACGAGAAAAGCGATGTCATTTTCAGCAATCAATCTTATTGACCTTTTTCAGTTGTTTGGGCAAGTATGAGCTACAGTATGATCGCACGCAAAGCTCTGTTCTCGCAAAGTAGTTCATGTCACAAAAAAACTAAATGGGGTCGCATGCTCAGTTTTTCAATCTAAATTTCAGCTTTCGACAAGAAATACGAGAGACGAAATGTGCTGAAAAAAATGTAATGGGAACCCTGATTGAGATGTGAAACGTTTGTGAGTCTTCTTCAGATGGGAAGGCACTTTCCCAGTTTATCCACTGGTTGATGAATTAAACAAGAAACCTGGTTCAGCATCCACCGACTGACATCACAACAGCATCACCAACGACGGTTGGTCCAGGTATGGCTGAACGAGGTAACTAATTTTGAAACACTCTGTCGTTTCCAGTTTCAACGTGAGGTGGAACTGACCCTCCCCGAAAAATGCGCTGTTGTTTTCGCAACGCTGCATGGCAACCGGTTGGCAAGCGCGCCACTGCGAAAGCCAACAGCAGAAAGGAGGAACATTGTTGACGTTCATTTTCCTTGTTAACACGCATCACACGTAAGATTATTTAGCGACAAATTAAAACAGTGTGAGGTGTTAAGCAATACAATGCAACTCCAGCCAGACACATGCACAAAGAATGCATGTTAAAATAGACTGGCATTGTTTCGCAATAATCAGAAAACAAAATGCGTCATGACAAATGCTGAGCTTCAGAACTGCACCGGAACTGCGAACGCTTGGCCAGAAAAAAAGCTGAACGCGGCGACAAATTGTTCACGGTCGATAGTGACAGCAACATTGCGAATTTAAATGTAACATGCGGCTTTACGCCTCAATTTGTGCGGGTGCGTTTACATGGTAACAAAACGGATTATATTTCAAAAGATGATATCAAAACGAACAGCATAGCTTCAAAGAGTGGCACCGCTCTCAGGAAGTGAGGGTTGTCAGCTGTAGACTATGAAGTCACACGCAACAGCTTTCTACACCAGTCTAAAGAGGCTCGATTTTCCCGCAATGTTCAAGGCAGACAATTTGAGTGCGCCTGATTTGCATACACTGCGCAACTTTCTACATGGCATCCGACCTTTCGTGTCCCAATGATGGAGGCACGATCAAAATCTACGCGTGAAAGATGATTTAAGTTTCTTTTAACAGCGATACGTAACCGCTGCTGGATCTAACAAACTTAGACAGCAAATTCACTATGAACGCAGCGGCAGACACAAAGTGTCTCAGTTTGCATAGAAACGGCCATTTGTTAGAGTAGATAAGGAATGAACGCAATGGCGTGACTTCACAACATTGTTGCAAATAGCGTTAGCGAGTAAATATTTCGCAGATAATTCTTCATTTGTAGTCGGTGTTCCTTTAACATACGTCAACATACACGTCACCACCTAATACCGGTTGCATTTCAGAAAACTATTCAGCCCGTAAGAAGACACACCAATTAAAGTTCCTTGTCCGAAGTAAGATTTATCTCAAAATAAAACTGCAGAAAAAACACGTTCAAGAAACACAGAACCCTGCCATTAAACGGAACTGGAGCAGAGAAAAGCACAGACCGCAAAGAAACAAGCACTGCTGTCATCCCCGGCCATGATTATTGAAAACTGCAGAAGCAAACAACAAAGACAGCGACATGATTGCGCAAAAATGTATCATGAGAAAGAGGAGCGATAGGACAGATTCATTGTGGAATGTGATGTGGTTTGGTTTGGTGAACAGCGCAGATCTCAAAGGCCCTTGTTGTAAAACAGCCTCCGCTCGGATGTCCGTTCGCGGATATGTTCTTCCAGCTTGGATGTGTCGATCTGAAACAAAACCGTTGGAGGGGATTTTCTTCATGAGCTGTGGTCGAAATAAATTGAATAGTGGTGGACACCACCATCAGGAATTTAAACTTTTAAAAGGGAGGTGAAACAAGTTGTTATGACAAATGCTACCTGCAGACACGCTTGCGCGATGATCCCGTGTGCAGCAGAACTTAAAACTGCTGCGTAGTTCAAAATACATTTACTTGCGTAAGAGGTTGGCATCCAGAGCGACCCAAGGACTCAGTCGTACGAAAGGATATGAGAAAGACACGCTCACGCGAAAAGTGTCATCAGTCCACGACTGGCTGAAAACTACCAACTACTAACGAGAATTTCGTTTGAACTCATAGATTCTCGCAAAATCCAAGCAAAACATTTACGTTTGTGTGTAAACAGGCAATTAACGTTTAAACACGTCTATTACAACGTTTAACCTTGAGAAAAATTCTATTTGAGTGAAACAGCAAATTAAAAAAAAAACAAGCTTCAGTTTTATTGACAACATTTACTATTGTTTGTGACTGCAGTCATTGCTGATTTATTATTCTTTTTCCTACCATCAGGGTTCCTATCTAATGACTTCTTTCAGACCTTTTTCCAGACCCTAAATTTTTCAGGATGACATACCCAGGTCGAATACAGGCACTGTAAAAGTTATCACGATGAAAATAAAATTATCAATCTTTCAGAATAAAATATCAGATGTATGTCAAAAGATCAAGTAAATTATTTTCTTTTTTCATACTAATAGAGCAAAACAAATGTTCCCGACTTTTCCAGATTGGAAAATGGCAAAAATTTTCCAGACTTTTCAAGACTGCGTAGGGACCTTTTTATCAATGAAAACGATACTTTTTTATTTCGTATAAAATTTACCAAACCAAAAGTTATCTGAAATTGACTTATGAACGAAGACGAGAGCAGTTGCATTGAACCGTTTGCACATCTCTCAATACAAAATGACTTGATAGTGAAACGCTACTTGCACATCTACAGCAAGGTCCGAAAATGAATTGACTACAAAATGTGAATGCAAGCTTAAAGATGGTCGCGTACAATTTATGATCACACTACGTCAGGGGTGGACAAACTGTTTGACCAGAGGGCCGACTTCGCGACTGTCTGGCCACTGTGGGGCCGGACACAGTGCGATTGACGTAATCTATGCAAAATATGTTGTTAAAATGTATTGTAGTACAATGACAACACTGACTACACTGCTGTCCACAGTCGGAAACGTTGCGCTTGAAAATGATGTGCAATGTAGTTGGCAGGCCGGATTCGGCCCCCGGGCCGTAGTTTGGCCAACCCTGCACTACGTGGCACTTCTTGGACAATGGATTGGCTTCTTTGCATACAAACAGTGACGACAGACGTAACGGGGCCCAAGTCCCCCAAACGGTTGTTCTAGGCGTTTCGCTTCTCACGGCAATACATAGCTCAATAACTGCTGTGACGTTAAGAAGCTTTCATAACCTCTTGACTTAATTCTTAAGCCCTCTAGATTGACGAAAACCTGAAAGAATACTTTTAAAACCTTAACAAGCTGCGGACAAATTTTACGCGGCAAAACATTGCAGAAAATGACATCAAAAAGCAATAAGAAATATTTGCAAGAAAGAAATAAGGTATTAACAATAAACTCAATTTACTGTTAATGGGAAGCTTGAATAATCAAATCAAGTTGTCCGGTTCATAGCCTATCGGTTGAGAACCGCTAGTCCAACAGACCTTGGTTCACAATTGGTCTGGGGGTTAAACAATTTAAAACTGATGGGGCTGATAAAATGCGGATATCCGTTGGATTTGCAACACAGTTAAAATGTTTTGAGAAAATATGAATGCATTACTGGGAAACCTCGCCTGGTTTTGAAATGTTATATAAGATTAACGCTGTCTGTACAAAATCACATTTAATTCTCAGTTCTGCTTTTTCGGCGTGAACTACGACAACCCAGGGTCAAAACCATTTTTTGACATTTTATTTAAACGCAACAAATGCATTTCTCTGATACAATAAAAAAAAAACTGAATAAATAAAATCCAATCTTCTTGGGAAAATGTCATAATTCGTTCATGCAAATGCAGACAACACCCTTGCGACACTTATCAAAACGCAATAACCATAGTGCAACACTTGTTGGCTGGTCACAATCCTCGTAGCTGCAACAACTTACGGAAGATGTTTGTGGGAAGAGAGCGATGGCGAGAGGCAGCGCGATGCCGAACGACGCGGTTGCGATGAACACTTGAGCTGGGAGGTTTAGCCGAGGGTACCTCGGAAACCACCTCGTTCTGGAAGTTTAAGCAAATAAGGTTTTTAGGAAGGAGATAAATAACACATTAAGCTACTGCGCTACAAAAATTGAAGTTTGAAGAGGCCTGCACAAGGTATTGTCTACAGCAGGCGTTCCCAACTTTTTTCTTACCATGTACCCCTTCAGCATTCCGACAAATGAGCATGTACCCCTACAGCATTTCAACAGATAAGGATGTACCCCTTCAGAATTTTGACAGATGAACATGTACCCCTAAAACTCCTTATTACAAAATATTTTATCATGATTTTTCACAGATATATTTAACAATATACATATACTGACTCTTGAAAATAATATTAAGTGGTATACGTACAAAGATTTGAAAATAAACATGTAAATATATTTTTCCTTCTATTGCTAACCTTAAATGTACCCCTTCGGATAGGCAAACGTACACCCAGGGGTACATGTACCCCAGGTTGGGAATCCCTGGTCTACAGGAAAGAACAAAATCAATTTTTGAAACCTGACCTGCCAAGTTATTGAATCTATTGTCTTCGAAAGCAATGGTCAACACCACACCTATTTAATGATATAAATATGTTAAGCTGAATATGGAGATAAGACACAAGTATAAATTGCAACTTATTTAACCACTGCCCCCGTCCGAAAGTACGCAGGATCGAAGCATACAAAACATAATGAACCAGCTATCCCGGAGTTTAGTGGTGGATTTCACTCAAATAAAACAAAAACACTGTGTTCTTCACCAAAGACACAGACGCTATGACGAGGCTATTAGTCGAGACCAGTCAATTCGGCACGTTTTATATGTGATGTCGTATCGTCATAAAACACAAGCCAGAGGAGGGACCAGTGAGAACTAACCAGCTGAAAGAATCTTGCAAAAGCAATCCCAAATCGCAAGTTTTTATTTCGTAACTTAAAAAGTAACCAATGCAGGTCTTTCTCTAAAAAATTTCGTATCACTGCAGCCTTGATGCATGCTGTTGATTACCTTTCCAACAGTGACATAAAAATGGGAGGAATGAGCAAAATAGGCGCGGGCAAGAAAGCCCTGGTCAGGGCCGTCTCTTTCAAAGCTTTCCCGGCAGCGATTTTCGACACGCCGACCACTTGGTTCTGCGAATCGACCACTTCGATTCCGGTGGAAAGCTCGGTGTGCCTCATGAGAACAACGTTGCACACGCTCGCGCTCGCTGAACGAAAACATAAAATTTGGTGGGGGGAGGAATTATCGCTGGACACGGAAACCCAATGTCACATTTTTGCCCGCCCAACAGCACAAACCTATTCCAGCTCCGAGGACATTTCTAGTAGGCCGCGTCACGATTTCCATGACAACATAAACCTGTCAAATTTGCAAAAATTTTGGTGACATACAAATGCCGAACGTAAAGTTTCGTACAAGGCGTTGATGAATGGCGGTGCAAAACTTGGTCAACATGGAACGACTTCAGGCATTGTTGCAACATACTAGCGAAGCAGCAATGCTTGTTACGTCATAAAACATCGCACAGAACTCAATGATGAGCATATACGTACACAAAAGAACTAATGTAGATGTTTACGCAATACTGAAGAAATTTACTGGAAATAAATTAGAATTTCTCACTGACCACACGCTACGCACCAGCATTGTACAGCGGTGTTACAGCCAGTTGACATACCAAACGGGTGGACTTGGGCATCAGCTATTGCTGCACAACGCAGTACCTGCTCTACTTGTAGACTCCACAGTAAGGTTACACCATTATAGTTACTTTAAAGTTTTGCATTACTTCTTATAAACAACGTGGGAGTGAATTAAATTTTGCCAATTAACAATAAAATTTATTTGAAGAAACAATTCTAGCACAAAAGTTGAGGTGACAGAGGAACTCACCAACAGCAGGGAAGGGTATGAAGCGCTGGATAAGAGCGCGGGTGACAGGATTCAAAGCTGTTGCTTTCTTCAAGGCAACATTTAAGCCCAGGGCAATGCTCACAGCAGTTGTAACTGCTCCAACATAACCGAAACCAAAGTCTTTCATCGAGGTTTGCTGAAAGAAAAACGAACAGCATGCATGAAAATACAGAACCACAAAATGCAAAAATTGCATGTTACATTCACCAACATACTGAGTAAAGGAAACCCAAATGAAAAAAACAATTTTCACATGACACTGAAATGGAACATGGCAGATTTTGAAATAAATCCTGTAATTTCCACTTCCTCATAATTCAGCTCAAAGGACTCCCAACAAGCCGATCATCAATCATTTGCTCATGCCTGACGTATCTAATTCATCTTCACTTACCTGTGTTGCATTTCTATTACAGTAGTTCACACAAGCGTTGTGACTTTGATTTAACCACTGCCAGAATGTAGTGCTCGCCAATGTTTGACTGGGAAGGAGCAATCCAACAACTATGGGAGTACCAAATGGTACAAATCCTGACATACGGAAGGGCATTGGAATTTTCTCTCCTGTGTCTGGGTGTATGATTGCCTGAAAGAAAGATTTTACAATCATAAAACCACCGTGAAAAACTTCAACTTGGCATTCTCCAAAATTGGTTAGATTGAACAAACATGCAGCTGTGCATTTGCAAAACTTACTAGAGATCGACCGATATGGCTTTTTTGAGGCCGATACCAATATTTCCAAAATTTTTAAATCTTGTTTTCTGCTTCATTATCAAAAAAACGATGTATTGTATGCCTTACATTTTTTTCAAAACCTTAAAAATAAGGATTTATAAGCTAGAATTTTTGAAATTGCAACAATTTCAATACTTGATTAGCCTAGCTTGTTAGCATACTATACACTGTTTACAATGAATAAACACAGTGCTATGAGTAAAAAAAGAATGTTAAAATAACAAAGCAATAAGAACAGAACACTGAATGTAAGAGAACTGCCTACGGTGTTTAATCCCAAAAAAGCAAAAACAGTGCTTGAAAGTTGAAAGATGCTGAATAATGAAAAGGAAGGAAGTACAAAGTGGAACATCAAGTTAAGGACGTTAAAATTAGTACAACACTGTATTCAATCAGCCATTGCCAAAAATGAAAATATTTCCAAAACAGCAGTAACTTTTTTGGTCTTTGATAGTATGTTTGCTAACAGTTACTGTACCACATAAATTTTGTAAAACTTTGTTTTTGTATATATTTTACAAATCAACCTTTCCGACTCTTCTGCAACTCAGTGGGTTTTCAATTTGAAAAGTCAATCCAAGTCGCAAAGAACCAAATTTGGAATTTTGATGTGATGTAACATTAAATAACTGCATGTCCTTAAAAAAGAAAAACTAGTTCCCTTAGTTACTGCGACTGAAGTACTGGCATTGGTATGAAATGAAATACTGCAACTGATTTGTCAATTCTCAGTAGTTCCATATCAACAGTTTAAGATTGTCATGCCGAAAGCAAAGTTTATCTGCATTTTCACCATGTAGCTTACAGTGAGTTAGCCGGTCATCTACAACCTAGCCTAAACAAAATCAGCACTAGGCTATAACCGATTAGCGCCCCTCCGCCAGAAGTAAATTCCATAAGAACAAGTCGCCATAACAATAGCTAAGGTGCACATGTGCGCATTACGCATCCGATGATTGTGGAATAATGCCGCGGGACGGTAGTTCTGATCCAAACACAAACAATGCGCTTTTTAACTTGCGTAAGTTGCGTTGTTGCAAACACTGCTTTTACTTATCGTATTTAACAAACAGACTACAGCAATTGTGCTGCAACAATGAACACTGACTACTGCGCTGCTATCGGACCGAACGTCAAATCATCGCTTCAATGTATTGTATTTGTGAAAATGCTGGAGTAGCGCTCCCGTAGCTTGTGTGCCACATCCACAAATGCTGGTTTCACGTTTGCAACAGCTTGGATTGTGAGATCGCAATTATCATTATCATGCCTCGTGGAAAATGTCGATTAAGTTAACCTACGAACACGATGTTTTAGCTTGCGTAAAGTATAAACCAGCGCGCTTATAATCTAATACATGAAGTTAAGAAAAGTGGAATCTCTTGTTACATGCAACTGCTTCATAGCTAAAAGGTGTCGTCACTAATGAGTAACGATTGCATTTGAAATCACAGATATTCATAACGTCATGAATATTGCTTAACATAACGCCATTCATTTTTCATGCAAGCTTTTTTAAATTAATCTGCGCTAAACTAGGCATCGATTGGACTTCTGCACCTTAAGTACCAGTCAACGGAAGTATAACGGGAGTTTTATTCGTACACAACACCTGCACGTGGTGGCTTCAAGCATTGCGAAACTTCCCGATGATCCTTTTGTTTGGGTTGTGACGGCCGACGCGCGCTTCATGGTTAATCTTGTCAGTTTGTTTATGAAACCGCACCTGCTAGCTTTGTTGTAAGATAACTGTCTTTACTTGCTTCGTTGTGCTTTCTTGCGCAAGTTGTCTGGATGCGTGAGGAATACAACAGCGTTTTGTCAACTCCTGTTGAGGCCGATAATATCGGCCGTTTTGTCCGATACCGATATATCGGTAAAACCCAAATATCGGTCGATCTCTAAAAATTGCCAATGTAATATAAAACACTGTTATAGAAACTACATTTGTAAACATTTTTTGCAAATAGGTTACCAGCTTGAAGAAAGCCAAGCGTTTAGAATTACCCACAATCCGTTCAAAACTGCTTCATCCAAGAATGAGTAATACTCCTAAGCATTTGCCTACCATTACCTTTCAACCTACAGACAGGAAGCAATTACCACATTCCAATAAATCTGCAACATTTTAGTTTTTGCACCAGCAATACCTGCAACTCCACATGCCTAATTGCTGTTTACAGGTTTTCTTAAATGTTGCTTCCAACTAAAGCTCAGAGTGTTGGCTTACAGGACACAAATAGTAATCGGTAGAGAAAGAAGAAACAATACTGCAATAACCAATGACTTAAATGAAGCAAATGAACTTATGTGATAGGCTGTTGCAATTTGCCTCTCAACAACTTTAGAAGTCTTCCAAGCTTCACCTCCACACAAGTAAATTTTAGAATTTTCATTGACTTATCGCTTTGTTGAATACATATAGTAAGTGGGCATAATTTAATTCAAAACAAAGTGTGGAAGGAACTACCATGAGTATCTTTCATATACATACACCACTGACACAAAAGAAGTTATTGTCACCTGTTTAATCTTCTGAGCATCCCACAAGTTTTTGTTTGTTGTGCTAGGAGAGACCGTTCCATTTTCATATTTCTTCAATAGCTCAATAGCATTTTTTAGTTCTTGGTCTGTTGTCAACAATGTTCTTGGATCAATAACATTGAGAAAATGTAGAAATCGACCAGAAAAAGTATTCTGAAACCACATTATTCCCCAAAATTGAATATTACATAAAGACTCAAAAAATGCTAAATGCATTCATGGAGAAAAGGGCCATGATTGTCAAGTGACTAATATATGCGTGGATGTGAAAAAGACAATTGAAAAAGTTTTGCCACAAATAGGTTGTGAAGACCAACTTGCACTTACCACTGGCATTCTTTAAATGCCATCTTATCTATAAAAAATAGGTCATCGATACCCAAGCATTCACTGCGGAACTGACTGAAAAAATCAGTTCTTGTAACATTAGTACTCATGCTAAGAAAGATAATAAAAAAAGTATTCTTAAAAAGCGCAAGGGTTTGGTCCCTAACAAACAGTACTATTTGTCTCAGATTTTCATCCAACATCACCTTTTCTGAACAGGTTGTGAAAAACAAGGTTTATTCTAGTGAACCTGGTCCTGTTGTTTGCCTCTAAGTCAAACTCTCAACAGTAAAATGAAACGAATTCTGCAAAAACCGTCAGAGGTTATATTTGTTGTGGGTAAACAAACGCATGTGTAGGACAGGTTGTAGGTAATACTCAGTAGCCATGAGATTTCTACGAAATCCACAAACAAAATCTGCTTCTTTGATATTAACCTCATTCGAAACTGTGTTATTATTCAGACAAAAATACAAGTACTGGATCTTGCAGATGTGAAACTATTGAAACAAATTTTGAAAAGTTACACAATGAATTTATAATTTAATATGTGTGCTATGAATTGGCAAGACAAGCTAGTCACACTGCTCATTACCATTTTTGCATCATTTCATTCAACATTATGCAGTTAAGTCATTTTTGGGCAAATACAGTGAAAGGGAAAGCATGCCTTTGGTGGTGCAAAAAGTAATTAATATCAAAAAACCCTTGATGGTTGTGCATAATTATCAGAAACCAGAAATCTGCAATTAAAACTTATTTTACTTGTAAATTCACACTGTGTCTGATTTTTTGTGAAAGCTGTCACTGAGAGCCCTGTGCCACAATTAATCTATGGATTTATCTTGCAAGAATCAGTACATAAACTTCCAATATAATGATCTCACATATTGCAGATTCAGCCAAAATTCAGTGCAATAATTCAGCACAAAGAGGAAATAATGAAGTTATTTATGACTTAGGACAGGGGTGGACAATCAGCAGTCCACAGGCAACTTGTGGGAGGATCGGTCAGCAGCATCAGTACCACAAGTGTTGGGACTTACCACCAGCATTTGGATTGGTTAAAAAGCGCAAGTTCGTGCCATCAGCATGGGCACAATTTTGTTATAAAATGTGACGGGGACAGCTTGGTATGAGACCAACATAGTCATCGGGTCGATGCAGAAATGACGTTTTATATACACATTTTCAATCTTATTACTGGAGGTGTTTTGACAGCAACACTAATCACGCTTTGTTTTGTCCTTGCAGATGATTTACATATTAATATACTTAAATTTGTTGCTGCACATGGTGTTATAGTTCAGCCTGCTTCCATTAATATCGTATTCGGATGTAAACAAGCACAGAAATATAGCAAAACACATAATTTGGGTTTTATCGGAACTGTCAGTTTGAGTGCACAAAATGCTGAATCGCATTGGCCGCATGTGCATATCACTCTTACAGTAGAACACTTCAGTTTTCACACATTTTGTAAGTGTAGGTTACAGCGCGATTTGATGTCTTGTTCAAGACGCTTAACGTTACAAAGACGATAAATATTCCTCTTGCACATTTCCGTTTTTTGAAAAAGCTACAAACCATTTTAATGCTACTGGGCA
>Ga0210059_1010561_pt1 | contig 14221 bp, 9 predicted proteins | sample Ectturendosymbi2_FD_188042 | JGI IMG/M metagenome (GOLD analysis project Ga0210059, IMG submission 188042) | Ecteinascidia turbinata endosymbiont from Florida, USA - Sample 2 (SPAdes) (version 2) | ecosystem: Host-associated > Tunicates > Ascidians > Unclassified | place: Key West, Florida... | reverse complement strand
TTAATATCGTCTGGTATTGAAGACCATACTTTTGGGCCTATGAATTTAAGAGAACATTTTCCTGAGGAAGAGTTAACTCTAGGTAAAAACAGGTTTTTAGAGGTTGCTAGTCGTAAAAGCAGTACTTTGCCATCCATTCCTAAAGCATCTAAGAAATTTATATGTTCAACCAACGCCAACACATTTTAACTGTTGGAACTACAAACGTCTGTGCTGCTTATCATACTGATGATAGAAAACTAATTCGAAGCAATATACTTCTCCATGACAAACTTCACAGCGCTACCTACTCGTTAACAATGATAACAAGTCGAGTTATATTCTTGTTGATAGAGCTCAGAATATTTGCATATCTTCTCAAAGACTGAAAATAATTTGCATTTTATAGTACTAGTAATGAGTAAAAAGCATGAATAAATTCTCATTTTCAAACTTCAGACGAAGTGTGTGATATTACTGACAATGCTGCGCAGGTTTTAGGACTTGTTGCGCACAGCTTGCTCAAGGACATATTTCCTGTGAACCTATTTGCCCTGATTGGTAAAATATTTCCTATGAACCTATTTACCCTGATTGCTTTCTGTCTTTAATTAAAAAAAGGATTTACAGTATTACTGCCGCGTCTTTTGTACAAAATTTAATCATTCATCGTGGAAAATGTGCCAAGCTTTACTCGCGTTGACGTTTGGCAATCTATTCGTAAATTGTTCAGTTGCCGTCAAAGCCGATGTTAATTGAGTATTACTGCGATTACGCTTGCTGTGTCAAGCACCGAAAGACAATTGTAGTGGTTTTGATGCAACCACTTTAACCCAGGGATATGGAGCCGGAGCCCAAGAAAAGTGGGATGACTGGGGCCGGAGGTGGAACCACAAACTTTAAGATGGTGGAGACGGAGCCTGGAATTTGGGTTCCGATTCTGCAGACATTGTTAGTGGGGCAAGCGAGTTGCACAAATAATACAATGGTCTTTAGTTTTCAATGGACCAAATCGTTCGGGAGCCGGAGCCGAAAAATTTAGATGCCTGAAGCTGGAGCCGGAGCCTGAACTTTGAGTTCCGGCTTGACAGCCCTGCTGCTACCTTTTCACGAAAATTCGCTGGCTGGATATTCGGCATTGTTTTGTTGACTCAAACCATTCATACAGGAAACAACTTTTTTGAAATGTTTTTCAGGTGTGTATACACTTATGTGAGTTACAAAAGTACTGTTTCAGAATGCCAACTTAAAACATGGAAAGTAAACCGAGTACTTTCAAAATAGAAATGCTATGCACACTAATCTATAAAATTCTGCACATTAAAATCAACTGCACATTGCAGTTAATTGTTTTCGTAGACACTGGTGGCGTCAATCACTCTTATATGGAGTTACTTTTTATGCAGTATGGTTAGGACCGGATTTAGCTGATGCGAGGCCTAGGCTAATCCACTTGTTAGGCCCCCTGCCACACTGTTACGAGAGAAAAATGGAAAAGCATTAATCAATTTGCGCAAAGCCGAAAATGACAGTATTGATGTTTAAAAGTACAGTCAATAAAAATTCTAAACCTTTACTAGAGTGCCCCACGATCACTGCGTTTGTTGCTGCTTTCGACGCAAAAGCGTTCAATGACAGGGAACAGTGGAAATCATACTTGGCTGACGACAACAGGATTATTAATTTTTGTAGGCAAACCAACTGAAAACGTCACTGTTAAATATTTGACAAAACACATGGCCTACGTTTTCCATAAGTTTCACATCCGTTTTTTCTTATTCGTGCTAAAAAAAACAAACACCCTGCACATATGTGTGGCGGGATGAAGACGTTTAAGCACAACGTGAGGACCACATTGCGAATCGCTTATCACGTCTGTAAAAACCTCGCACACGCGAACGAAACACGGCAAGTACAACGCACCCAAATGGGTGCAACCGCAGGCCCGTAAACGGCTGGGGACACCAGGGGAGGCGAAGAGTATTCTGAGGGGGGCCCAAATTTTACATCGATAGCATGTATATGACACCGATAGCACTAACACATTTTTCCAGGAGTGGCGGAAATTTTTCCAAGGGAGACTTCGCCCCCTGCCCCCCTTAGTTACGGGACTGGCTGCGCTGCAAGGATCACGATTCGCGTGTTTGTTATTTTTTCAAATTGCAAAGAATCTAACTCAACGAAATCGTCGCGTGAAAGGATGTAAGGTTTAAACCAGAACCGTCGCCAGAAAGTCTTCAATATGAAGGGCTGTACATTTGCGCAGGAGAACTTGACATTCTAAATATTTGATAAAATCTCCACTGATTTATAGTGTTTGATATTTCAGTTTGGAAGGGCTGAGCCCACCAATGTTCCCCTTGGTTTAAACTTCCCGTATGCTGTCATATTGAAGTACGTATTAAGAAATGAAAAGCTAGAGTTATCGAATAAAAAAAAGCTGGTCATAGCACTGCAAACAATTTAAAAGGTTTTGTCCTGGCCTTCTTCATAGGAAAATCATCTAGAGCTCATTAAAATTTGTTTGCCCAAGTGTGCTACTTATAACGCACCGAATATTTAGTGTGGACAACCTCTCCTGGAACACTGCGATCCTTTAATTCATTTTGAATCTTGCAAAAGACCTTTCTCCTGAGCAGTTAGTTACCATCATCTAAGAAACAAGGATCCGCGTGGTTTGACAAACTAAGAACCACTAATCTAAGGCGTCGGACCCTAACGCGTTTTTGTCATTTTCTTGCTGTTTCCCTTTTAATTGTCTTCTTGGGGTAGAGTTCTATGGTTGCCAGTTGAAAAAGTGACTTTTCCTTGTTATTCATGCTTATAAAGCTTTTTTTCGGATTTTTCTTAGTATAGGGGCAGTATACATTTCCACAAGTACTCAATAGCAATCTGATTTCTGAATGACTTCGTTAAATAAAATTGAAATGGAAAAATCACATCTAAAAATACCAAATCTTTACGTAACAGAAACGCTAACAAAACTATAGTATTGCTCAGAAGAAGAAACTATGTTTTTATTGGAGGTAATCCTGCTAGCCCTACACATAGCTCTTATCTGTAATACAACCTCAAGCTTTGATCAGGTGCGTTTCAAAAACGAACAACCACAAGTTCTTTCGCGTGATTTACACGTAGCAATCGACACGATTCACCGAACGCAGGACGCAGCCAACGTGCTTTGAGTATATCGACACAATAGTCCGCATGCGGCTTGACCAACCGGCAACCGCGTATTTATATTCATGGAAGCTCGTTGGAAGACTCTGGCGTTATCAACACGAAATCTGATTACATGAATAAAACTCAATTTCGTGAATAATGAAGACATAAAACTTTAACGAAATATTTGTGGAACTGATTATATACCGCCAATTGGCTCTATGCGTACGACCCTTTGCTGGAGTGCCCCCTTGGATCTTGAGGCCCCAGGCTTAGGCCTACATGGCCACATGGTAAATCCAGCTCTGCGCATGGTGTAAGTTTCTTTGCTATGCGTGTATTTGCGATAGAAGGCAAGACTTCCGGGTGGCTGAGGTAAAACGCAAGAACTTTTACACGTCTACGCTTCCGGGAGGCAAACTTCAAAACATGCTATGTTTGATTAGTTTTAGTGTAGGCATGGACGTCGGAAGAATTTTTTCCAGGGGCGGGCACTGGGGTTTTTCCAAAATTTTTCCAGGCGGGGCAAAAGTGGTGAAATTTGTTTTTTTCCCACTCGAAACCAAAAAAAACAACTTTTTTTTGCTAAACTTTTCAAAATCCAGGGGTTCGAGCCCCCCTTCTTCCGACGCCCATTACTGTAGGTAAGTTAAAACATCGCTTACCTGCATGAATTTTAAACTCTTAAATGCATCAGCAGCCAAATGAGTAGGCCTGCTGTACTGCTACACTACAGAGTGCTCCATCATTTGTTTGTTTATACTGTGTAACAAAGCATGTAAGAAGCTTTTTGCAGGACGCCGTCAAGGGTATCCTGCAAAACGCCAGGTGTCTCCACCTCGCAAGCGATTACATTTGCGTTCAGTCCGGGGCAACAAAAAAGATTGCCTGGGGCCGGGAAACAGCAATTTCGTCTTGTACTGCTACTTTCAGCATGACCAATTTGCCGTAGCCAGCCTTCGTCATTTTGAATGCGATCAGAATCATTCAATGGACCTTGAGCAAACTTATGTACGCATTCTTCTTTGCATTTGAGAGTGAACACAATCTGCGTTGACTGATTTTTCGTTGAGGAAAAGCATTTGTAAAGGTTTACAAAATGATCTTTCACGACATCACTAGCTACGCTGCACTATGACGTTACCTGTAACAAGGCGTGAAACAGCATAATCTATCCCATGGAATTTTACACTACAACGTTTCTGTTGACCGGCTAAGGTAATGTGGGTTGAACACATGCGTCGGTAAAGTTGGTTGGCTGGATTGGATTCCCAATCGCGTCGCACCGAAGACTTGAAAAACGGTGCTTGCGGCCTGGTCAGTCTCCTGCACGGCGGTAATATGGCAAGGAACAGGAACGCGCGCGGAGCTGCTATTGATGGTTTGCCACGAATCAAAATCCAAATCTCGAACCCTGTTTGTACAGGGTTTCCTACTAAAAGAAACGTTTAGAATCGAAAGTCCACATTTTAATTTTTTCTGACGTATTCGTCAGAAAAAAATTTGTTAACAAATTAATTCAAGGTGACATGCTGCATGTCAACACACTTTGTAACGTAATATCCCCTAGGTATGCGGCATACATGCAGCAGTTTTGCAAAACCAAAATGTGGTTAATAATTGAATTAGTCCCGGATTTTCTTCTCATTTTAACGTTACAGTCATTAACTTGCGTTCGGTCGAGCTATTCATTAAATCTACAAGTAAAACAACATATTCTTTGATCACTGGTCTGTGCTTTTTATTTGTTCCCAACAAGATACCGGTTGCGACCCAGCACTCCCGCGCAACTGTGTTGATCATCCAGCAGACTGCAACCTCTTTAAAACTACAACCTTATTAAATTCGCACTAATTCGGCCATCAACTTCAAACCACGATAGAAATTTATGAAACTTTCGAGGGGCGCCCGACGAGACAACCTGTTTTGCAGGTTTTGTTCGGTGTCCCAGCGCCTTAATTTTATTTTTGCATTAAATTGTTTAATGTTTGTACCACTAAACTCTCTCTCTCTCAACTAACTGAGTGACAACCTGGATATTGGCATTGGCTCATTTTACAATAAATTGAAGTACATCGAAGGCTATCAAATTTATGCCCATTTCTACATTTACTTACGATAAAGCTGCCAGTCAAATGCCCAAACATACATATGTTTTAATGCAAGTACGATGCACTTATGAAAAAAGGTATGAATAACATTTGAAAGCAAGGTAGGTATAAAAGTACATCAACACAGAATTGACGTAGGTTTTACAGGCGTTGCTCAGCTGTGAGCAGAACGAAATTCACCATCAAGGACATCTTTTGACACCAGGGTGTGTTTTCCAAGTAACGACGCCAGCATGCAATGAACTTAGCCGTTTCTTACTGCACTTCATATAACCTTACTCCAAGTTAAAAAGCGTGTTAGTTCTAATATTTGGCATTCTTTATAAGAACAATCTGAGGTAGGAACTTCAAAATATATGCATTTAGTTGAAGCTTCAACCGCCAGGTGTGCTTGTAATTGGCAAATAACCAGACTGGCAGCAAATATCCTGCCCTGCTGTAAGGAAATAACACTAAGTTCTTTTTGGTCTAGGGTTTGCGTATGTATATATTCGTAATCTTCCAGAAAAACACAAGGCAGTTTCACTGTTTGCGTTTTCGCTTAATTCACTTTTCACGTGTGTATAACAAGTTTGTTTTGAATTGCAACTGCACTGCGGGATTGCTGGCCACGGTTAGCTAGGCGTTGCGCGAACGGTGTTAACTGGTTCTCTGCAGCGAGGCTGAGTTTGAGGCCCGGTTCGCCACATTCGCTTTGCGATGATTCAAACGAGCATGCATCTGTATTCAAGCAACTAGTCTCTACCAAGGCGATTGAGTTGAATCCATTCGCAATTTTTTAATAGGAAATCGATTTCACGTTACACTACGCGTCCTTAGTCCTAAAATCTTTTCAGTTTGGAATAGCGAACTTTTTCAGTCCCTGATTAAAATGATATTTACCTGTTATTGTAACGCCTTATCTAAGATATTGTCGAAAAAGGCAACTTATGAACTTTTGTCTCTCGTATCTCTTTTCATGATATGAAGAAAAGCGCAATTACTAACCGCAGGTCTGTTGAGCTTTAAATACTGATTTAATATGAAATCAATATATACAGTATTTTAATATGAAAATAGAAAGCTAAATTGAAAGTTGATAGAGTCATCCACTGCTGCCACTATATCCTAGATACTAAGATCGTAATTATGTAGATTTATTTCCCAGTAGTTACTTACAACTAATAAATAGTTGGAATATTCTTTTTTGAAAGCAGAAGCTTCAACCGCGCAATTTCGTTTGGCAAAACCTCTAATCATCACAAAATAAGACTAAGTTTTTTTAACACTCAAATCATCCTGTGTCTGCTTAACCCATAGCTTCTGTACACACTTCCAAACAGCATCAGGTACTTTCGGCGGATATCAAGTTCAAAAATGGCGATTTAAGAAGCTACGTAGGTAGATAGACTAATGCGACTATTCAGCTTGTACGTGTTGGTCTTGCTGGTCAAAATTTATTGGCAAATCATAGAGCATCAAGTCATGCGCAAAATCTTAATGTAGTCTACAATGTACCCTGCATGTTTGAACTGCTAGCGGTTTGCTTTTCGTATAAGCTATTGGCCATCATCTATGTTGTGTTAAATTTTCCGAGTACTCTACAAGACATAATTTACAGTAACAAACTACCTTTCCTATGTTTATGTTACTTGCTAGTTAGTGGGTTCAAGTGAATGTAGTGGAAACTTGTTTAACGAAATATCTCATCCCATTTTCGATTTACATTTTGCTTGGCTGTATGGCGTAAAATGCATTGATGCAGTTGAATCGCCACCCTAGGCGAACCAATTCTAAACAAATATTTTGTGTTCCCTCCATTTTTCATTGGAAATGGGAAAATCGACATAGCATATGTAAAGTACAATTGGAGAAAGATGGCCCTATGCAAGGGCCGTTTCGTCCGCTGAATCAGGCAATCTATGTAAGATTCATACAAAACGTTTGCTGAAGGTCGGTAGAGTGGACATGTTACTGTGCAACAAACAAAGTAAAAATGTTATCCAATATGGACGATATCAGTTATAGCCTCTGTAACGACAACCATTCATGCCTAATACACAGTAAGTTTAACCTCAAATTGTTTGTTTTTAACTGGTACCAGAGGCGATGATCAGAGAGGTGATTGTCTTATGATTTTTGCTAAACTCTCAATCTTCAAGAACTTCACAACCATTCTGGGTTGCTTTGTGACTTCCAAAGCTCATAATGGTTTCGTAGAATTTTTGAAATTCCATTTGATTGTCTTCAAGACAACAACTTGCTTGGGACCAGCTTTCTAAAGAAGTGGACACTCGTGAGAACAATTTCAAAATGATTCTAGGGTTTGGCTGTGCAGCAACGCTTGCAATTAATTTTTTTCACACACTTGACTTGACGGTTTCCCCGACTGAAGATGGCATAAGCTGAAGTTCGCTTGTTCTCTTCAAGATTCTCAGCTGTTTTGGGGACTGGAGAGGCTGAAAAAATTGAGTAAGTAAATAACAATCATAAATGATGCATCACTTGATTATTGCATTCAGAAATGTTAACATCTAATTACAGAGGCAAAGATGTGTGTTGTATAAAAGTTGTAGTTAAATATTTTGGTTGTTTTAAGAAATGGACCCATATACAACTAAAACGTAATTGCTGCCATCGTTGATAACCCATAACCCAGTGGTTCTTAACTGGGGGTACACGTACCTCTTTGGGTTACAAAGAGCCAAAACAGGGGGTACGAAACACCAAAGTTTTCAAGGATGCACGCCATTAAAATTCAATCCAGATTTTATTTAACATTAATCGTAATTCTCTGTAGTGTGACGTACCATTATCCATTTACTAGGGCTAAGCTGAGACTGGTTCGTTATGCGCTTTGCATATTATATTTATCTTGCTTGTGCAGTCAAATTGCTGTCGCCTAACTTATTTCATTGCTAGTGGTTGAGTGAAGAATTCATTGCTAAATATTAGTTGACCATATATTTCAAATGTGCCTAAGTACATTTGCTATATTTTGGGAGTTAAGTATATTACATGAATATCAGCAGTGGCGTAATTAGAGGTTTGAGCCAGGAGGAGGAAACTTAGCTGAAAGGGGCCCACTAACCAACACCCACAAAAAAACATGAGAATTGATGTAGAATCCGGATGTGGATGGATATTACTATAATCCTGAATAACCGGAAAATACTCCAAAAACGAAAAAAACAACACCCTACTGAAAACTAAAAGAATACGAAATATAAGCTCAGTGGGGCCTTATTTTTTCATTTAGCTCGCCAGGGGGTGGCAATTTGTCCCTAAGTCCCCCGTCAGTTACGCCACTTGATATCAGCACATTTGATTTTTAAGAAATACGTCCACGAAACGCGAATGCCAAGTGGAATAAAGACTATGTTAGATATGGTTTCACTTGCATGACAGAAAAAGATAAAGCACAAACATTGCATATTCTGCAACAGAGTATTTACTAATGCAAACTTGAAATCTTCAAATCTTAATGAACATTTTAATAATCGACACGGGGGTGTGCAGTCTGGGAATGATTTCAATTCCCTGAAAATCAAAGGGGACGATTTGATAGTGGTGGAACCTTACTAAAGCAGGGATTTGTACCGATGGAAAAACAATTATTGCTGGCATGTGACGTAGTTGTGTTCTTGTGTCTGTGTGCCAAGCAGAGAGAGCCTCATATCTGCTGAAGAATTTGTGACATCGTGTGCACTACGTTAATATCAGTTACTACTTGCCTTCAGACAAGAGGTACGAGAAAATATTGTGAAATCTCAGGGGGTATGAGTGCACAGAAAGCAGAAGTGAGCAGATATTGAATTTTAAGCTCCAGATCCACATCCGAAAAATTTTTGCATATCCAATCGTTATCCGAAAATTTCATAAATCTAGTATCTGATATCCATCCGTATCCGAATGCAACACTGGCTAAATAACAAACAAACAGGCAGTGGTTATAGGTCCGCCAGTGGACTTTCATTTTTGAAAACTTATCAATCAGTCGCCTGTAACATGACACTAGTCCATGACAAGTGTGCAGTAGACTGCACTGAGTTTGGTAGAAACGTAATAAACCTAAACCTTAAACCTAAACCCTAAACCCTAAACCTAAGCCCTAAACCTAAACCTAAACCTAACCCCTAATCCACAAATCTGAACACAAAAGTTTGGAAACTTTTGAAAAATGTTGGCCTAAATGAAAACCGGTACCATGAAAAGTGCAACTATTACTGCCAAAACGAAAGGTGCCTGATCATGGCAAGAGTCAACGCGAATACCATTCACACAGTAAGACACGTCTACTTGACTACCATGACAGTGCTGCTAATGTGACAAACCCTGCATTTTATTCTGTGTCACCGCCAGCGGACCTACAGTATAGCCACTTCCAAACTTAATACCCTGTCATTTTGTGACTAATCCATAAAAATAACATCACATGTTGTGCACTTTCACTCGGAAAAACAGAAAAGTATTGTGTATGTTGCCACCAGCAGTGTAGCTCTGCTGTGATTATTTTTCCATTTGAACTATAGTGTATCCGGCTTTGTCCACTTATAACGCAGAGTTCGTGGCACTAACAGCTGGTACGATGAACCTGGTGGAGTGGGAATTCTTGCTGTGCGAGTGGTCGTCTTTTGGGCTCCAAGCATTGTTGCTTCAGATCAACTAATGGAGACCACTCTTGTTATGGAAAAACTTTTGATCAAAGCTACAGTACTTTTTAATAAGTGTTGAAAACCATGCAGACACATGTTTACAATTTGGGTTAGGGTTTTAGGTTATATGGCAAGGACGCTCCGCTAATCCAAGGATATAGTACTTGTCATGTGACCAATTCAACCAACCTGGTTCAGCTAAAGACAAAAGAGCTGCAGCATTCAATCAATTGGTAAAACAAAGCAAATAGATTTTGTAACACTGAGAGTAGATCACATTATAAAATATAGTAAAACTATTTAGCCTACAAAAACTACAAACCCAAACTGTCTTTTAGCAAAGGTTGGCTGTATAAAACTTGAGCAAGAACGTTCAAAAATCTAACCAAAAGAAATGTAGCTTAAACACTGAAATAGACCAAGGGTGATCAACAGGTCGATCGCCCTGACTGTCACTTGGTCGATCACGCCTGATTTTGCATTGAATTGACAAGATACCCAAAAAGAAATTTTTCAATCAATAATCCGGAAAGTACATATAAATCATCCAATTGGGTTGGTCACGTATATTCTTTGGTGCAGCTTGGGATGGCTGACCATAGACTAGCTTGGCAGTTGCCGCGAAGGTATTGTAGGCCTAATATGTTTTTCTATTAGTGCGTGGCAATCATGATTTATGCGTAACAGACACTTTGCCCCCTGTCTGTGCATCACTTACTAAGGCGATGTTACACTGTATTTGCACATATGATACTCAACTTAGGCATTTTCCATTTGTAACTTTATTACCGACCGGTCGATCGCGAGTTATCAGAAAATTTTCTAGTCGATCCCAGTCGAAGACAAGTTGGCCACCCATGAAATAGACTGTTAACCGACACAACACACACATATGCCACTCAGCACAAGAAACACAGTAGCATACCAGCATTGTAAGAGAAGCGTAATACTTCCACTTCGCCGGAAAAAAAATTTACGATGAAGTAACACGTATTTTATCATTGACTGTGATGAGTGCAGCACATACTGACAAAATAATTTTGATTTTTTTGTGAATATGAAAAACATAGCAAAGAAAACAATACGACCAATATTTGTGACATCTTGAATCACTCAGGGAAATTTCGTTATAGAAATCTAACAAGCATCCTGATCCTGTGCTGATCCAATTTTTTTCAAAAATAAATATCCAAATCCAATCCTGATCTAAAAAAATCGCAAGTATCCTGTAAGATATCCAATCCTGATCCTGTCCATGCTCACCTCTGATAGAAAGGTTAAGAACTATTGCCAAAACCCTAGGGTGAGCAGCAGAGCATTTCGGTATGAAGCAGCCAAGTTGTAAAAACTTCCCATACCTTTGCCTTCTGGACCGGAATGTAAAATAGCATAAGCTTATGCTTTGCGCTTAGAATATGAGCAATTATCAATTTTGCTATCCAATAGAAAGCTCGCCTTAATTCAGTAAGTTTGCAATTGATGAAAGCTGTCTTGCTGGCGTTTGTCCAATGTCAAACGTTTTGCACCATGTCTGGTAAACAATTGAGAAAGAGAGATTTTGATATATTATACGTCGATTCATATAATTTCAATATCTGATTTAACAAAAGTTCCTATCATTCCTTAAATGCGCTGCAGCAAACAACCGTCATTTGAACGTAAATGATTACAGAAATTTGCCAGTCAAAGCTAGTTTTTGAACAGATCTAGTGTTTGAGTAATATCATCACCAGTGTCGCTATTACAACTCATAATGAAATATTAAGATCAAATGCTGCAACGAATTGAACCATATATTCAAAACCCGATGGTTCTCGACTACGACTGTACGATGTGATAAGCATTGATATGAAGGAAAATAACATTAAACCAGGGGCGTAGCGTCCATGAATGCAAGGTATGCAGTGCATGCCTTACTTTCACTGAACGAAACTTGACTACTCCAAAACTTTAAATTGAATTTCGAATCATAAACAGAAGGAAAAATAAAAAATAGCAAGTTCTCGCAAATCTTAGTTGTCAAAGTTTTTTTTTTTTAATTTAAGTTAGTTCTCGTGAACGAGCCTTACAAGCGTGATTTGTTTTGCTATTGAATTCCGTAAAAAAAATAGGTAAACATGCATGCGGAACGGGAAACACGATGCAAAATCTGCGATTGAATGAGTGTTTCCGAAAACGTTTTTCGAAAATAAAAAAGTTAGCTGAACAACCTTTTTTGGTAGTAGGTTGTAGTACAAAATTTGCTCTATTCAAAAGTGTTTGTTTATTAGCGATTTTTTTTGTTTTTAGATAACGGCAAATTTACTTTTAGTAAACACTAAAAAATTGCTATTGGAATCAAGGCATGCAATTTCAGTTTTGCTTTCGCTTCGTGTGACGCAATCAACCTGGAAGTCTAGTCACATGACCTGCTGTAACTGTGTGTTGTACGTTGTAGTAACAACGGCACAAACTGCAGAGAAGGTGCAATTTGTTACGTTTGGATTTCAAGTTGCAATTATGTCAGAGGAAAACAAAATGAAAGCTTTGATGGGGGAAGTAGCTTTTGAGGGTGACATAGTAATTAGGCTACAATCAACAAGTTTTGGCCTTTTCTTATGAACAGAAGAGAAATGAACGATGCAAGTGGTAGGCCAACACCAGCTTGTACGCTAAAGCCAGACAACATTTTTGCGGAAATTCAACCCAAACCTATACGAAAATTTCAACGGGTAAAAATTTCAACCTATTGGTGGTCGTGTCTACATTTTTTTAGCAAGGAAGGTTCAGTCTGGAGCTCAGAACAACGCAGGTATGATGATCCGCATAGCCTGGATATTACAGCTCTGGATGCCATGATACGACTACGTGACTTCACATTTAACAGTTTTTGCAGCTCACAGCACGTTTGCTCAAACCAGTATCAATGTTCTGATGGCCAATCAAAAATGTACAATTCTAAGTTTTGGACTACTGCTTTGAAAAACTATTTTGATTGTAAATGCGTGTTCTAGGAACATTGTTTAAAAAGTGTGCTTGCCAAAGTATGTCTTTTGTTACTTGCAAGTGTGATTCGAACAGAGCATGTTTTGCTTCATCTTTCCATGACTTGCAGAAAAATGTATTTTGCATGACATTCAAAAGCTGCTGTGAATGTTGTTAGAAATATAAACGCTAGTTTTGATCTGAACGGCAAAACCATTAACCCATTTGATCTTAAGAGGTAGTCAAATGTATTACATTTCACAGCTGAGCTGTTTGAAGCTCTTACTAAAACCTGTGAAAATTCGCTCTCTTCATTGTTCAGTTTTAGCACTTGGTCATTGGAATAACTAAGGTTGTCATGATATGAGAGAAGATTATTCAGTGCATATTTCAAACTTGAGTATTAATTTCACTGCTAGCCTCTATGTTGTCACGCCTTTTCGCTGCATTTGCATCCATTTTTGTTTCTACTTATTTTTTACTGTTTTTTTGCAAATGTGTCTTTTCTTGTTTTAAAATCTATGTGTCAATACTTCATGGGCAATATTTGCAAAGATAATTGCATCTTGATATTACCACTAATGCGTGCAATAGTTATGAAAATTAAGCATATTTTCATCTTCCACGTGCTAAGTATTGTAAACTTTACCTTCTGAACTAAGTGCTACAGTGGTTCCAGTATTTGCAGAGACAAATGTCATGTATTGCAATAATAATAAAAGTCTTTCCACCTTTGGCCGAAACTGTTTGGTGTTATAAAAGTTCAACCAATTCAAGATGTGCAAATGTAAGTAGTTAAGTACTGTAATCTGTGTTCTTAGCATTCCCTCTGTTCATGAATCTGAATTGCTTGCAATATTTCTGTTTTGTATACTTCTCATGTTTTGATGTCCTCATGGTGAATGTCTCTGTGTTAACAGTTTGTTTTTCTGTAAAGAAAAATTTTCATTTCAATTGCGTTTCTGCAGTTTAGCTTGCTTAATAAGTGCTGTAGTGGTTACTTCCTATATTTTGACGTTTTCAGTGTGGTGGTGTGAGTGCCATGGCACACCTAGATTAAGCCATAATATACAATTAAGACCTTGTAGCGATTCACTGAATCTCCAGAACAAGCGTTGAAAAATATGGTTAGTCAACTGCTGCTTGAATGTGTGATTATCGCAGTGGATGACATGAAAAGCACTTTTTTTAAGGCCAAGTGAGCTTCATGGCATTGCCATCTCCAAAAAAAACAATTCAAGCATGTGTTGCGGTCGGAAAGCCAGCACGGCAAGCGCGCAAAAGCTGAACTCCCAGCGTGTTTGATTAACAATTGCCGCAAACGGAGAACCACGACGTCACCGAGACACAAACCGGAAGTGGTATGCGTCG
>Ga0210059_1010560_pt1 | contig 14222 bp, 8 predicted proteins | sample Ectturendosymbi2_FD_188042 | JGI IMG/M metagenome (GOLD analysis project Ga0210059, IMG submission 188042) | Ecteinascidia turbinata endosymbiont from Florida, USA - Sample 2 (SPAdes) (version 2) | ecosystem: Host-associated > Tunicates > Ascidians > Unclassified | place: Key West, Florida... | reverse complement strand
AACAATGAGATTTGTAAGCCGTTTCTACTGAATTCTCCAGCGCAAGCAGCATCTGGAAAAAATGAACAATCTACTTAAACACCTTAGCGCGGGCCCCCAGAGGCGCGGGGCCCAATGCAGCTGCATCGGTTGCATCGGCTTAAGGCCGGCCCTGCCGGCCCTGCATACAACGCTTCAGGAAGAACCTGTTCCCACGCATCAACAGGTAATACTGTATACGCGATTTCAACAAAATCTAACTGCTTTCCACAAAATCCCATTATGTTATTCTACATGGGCATTGCCTGTATGGTGATAAGGAATTGAGTGACTGCTAGTAATGCCGCGATTTAGAAGACATTCTTTGAGCTCGCGAGAGGTAAACGAGCGACCCAAATATGTGTGGATGTCGTTGGGAAAGCCGCATAACGAAAACAATTTTTCTGACACACTTGATAAGCGTTGACAACAACGTATTAAGGCATTCGAAACAAAGCGGAAAGCGCGAAAACTCATCAATGATAACCTGCATGAACATATTTCGAGATCTTGATGGTAATGGCTCCTCGAAATCAATATTTAAGCGCTCAAATGATTCGTTGGTCTTAATCAATGTCCCTGCCTCATGCGCATGAAATTGTGGTTTAATCTCTGCACACGTTCTACAAGATGAACAGACACGTTTCACATCGTCTGTCGAAAAAGGCAGATTCTTAGAAGGTCTTGTGTACACATCATGCACAGCAATTTCCTTGAAGCACCATGCTTTCGTCTTGAAAACCTATTGGAAAAGTGCGTATTCGTTTCACATTGTTGCAAACAGCGTTTCGCTTACTTTCATGCGGACAGGGTACGCATGTTGTTTTGTAAACAATGTTGTACACACGTTCATGCGCATAGTAGGCTACTTATTTTTTGACACGTTCGGTTAGTAGTTGTTGCATGACAAAAAAACACAGTCATCACTGTCACAAACTGCGTTGACGGAAACAAGGGAGTAAAGAATTGTCGAGCCCGGAAAGGCGGCAATATACATCAAATGCTGTCAAATACTGTCATGGTTTAAGACGGTACTAAGTACCAAAAAGTTGACTCAGGAAAGTGCGCACATTGCTGTAAATTTGCTGACTGGATTAAAAATACAGCGTGTGACAGCGCCGCAAAACTGGCTATGCCATATCGATTTGGTTCATAGTCGCTGCCCGCCTTGAACATCTCCCAATAATCGCAGGACGCAGTAGTACGATTTTTAAGCGGCACAAGCTGTGACATACACAACGGATCAAACACGTCGAAGCAGTCGCGGCAAGCAGCTTGCTACCGTGCCAAGCTCTTCGCCTGGTCTTTCCGTAAGGAATCTCCATAATTGTTCACGGCCAGCCAAGCCGTGGCTTACCTGCAAAAAGATACTGTACGCAGGCCATGAAGTTCGTGGCAACAGATTCAGGTTTCGCGATGCAGGCTTCCATTTGTTAAACACAATTCTTGAACAATGAATTGGGCATTGAGGAAATATTAGAAATCGTGCAATGCGGAATATTTGATAGGTGTGATCGATGAGTCGTTCATTCCATGCAACAGTTCTGTGCACCAGTGACACGATGGGTTAGCCTACTTCGAGAGGCTTCATTGTCTTTCGAACCTCTTTGTGCACATTGACAAAATGAACAGGCATCCCCAGAGTGGCAACTAATTTTCGTGGGAGGCAAATTGATTGTAACTTGTTGTACTTAAAAACTAAAAAACTTATTGGCGCTTTCACAATGCTTTTCAAAATTTCGAGGGGGAGATTTCTCGGTTGCTCCCCCTGGTTGCAAACCTGGGCATTACTGCATTTGTTAAAACAATCAGAGATGGCCGAAGTTAAGCCGTTTCTAGCTTTGAGAGTGTCGAATGAACTTGGACTCATAGCGATCGTCTGACACGCCATGTCGTAGTTGCCGAAGGTGTTCCTATGCCGTGTTGATGCAATGTCGCAGTTTCCTTTTCGTTTCGAAGCATCACTCTGCGCAAAAGAACTCACACACGAGACAGCAGGCAATTTACCTCGATCAAACAGGAATCTGCAAATGTCGCGATGACCCGGGGTTGCGCAGTCACGGAAACACTCGATTTTTTAAACAAGGCACACACCACAGGAAGACAAATAGTTGTTTTCAAACCTCCTTGCAGTGGTGTGCAGAAGGGGAGCGGCGAACGGGGCGACGGCCCCGGGCATCCAAAGAGCGAAACGGCAAAAATTAAAATGACGTAATTAGATGATTTTTCCTATTGTAAGGCTGCTAACACATGCTGCATGGATTTTTCGAAACTTGTTTTTTTTGTCAACACCAATTTTTATGTATTCAAAGCCAGTAATTCTCACATTCTTAAGAAGTACCAAGCAGAGGCGCAGCCAGAATGAGGCTGAAGAGGCCATAGCCCCCCCGGAAAAAACTTGTTGAGATTTTTCTCTGGTGTTTTATATCATCTCAACTGTGTTCGAAAACAAACGGAAGGAACAGTCGGATTCATGTAGCGTCGTGTTCTCTCACTGACCAAGGTTTAACGTGAATTTTTGCGATTGAGTGCGAAACTATGTGACTAAAGCATGCAACTTTGTTAGCAAAGTTGCCAATCAATGCGGACAACACGAGCTGAGGTGTAGCCTGAATGAAACGCAAGGGCGCAGATTTCTTGCGAAGGAGTACAAATTCAGATGAGACATTTTTGAGAGGATTATTTGCATGAAGCATTGCTGAACCAAATAGAAACATACTTGGTCAAGACATGATCAACCCCAAGCGCACTACGCAATTGAATGTTATGCAACAACGCAATGTTTCTCACATCACGGTTGGCATTGTGGCTAGTGGGTATGCGACGCCAGGTTGTGATATAGGGTCTCAATTTTGAAATGTACAGCAAGTCGCTGTCAGCGCAGCACACAAACTTTGTTAAATACACATTTCTTACCATTTCAGAGTGCAAATATAAAAAATCATTAGCAGGCAAACCATTACTAGTCACCAAACAGCCATGGTGATTTTGTGTGAAAGCTGGTGTTGACTCTTCTTCATTAGTCTTGAGAGCAGAATATGACAGATGGATATTTACGTGGTGCAGTTAACCAGTATAAGGACTCCAAGATAAATTTTCTTAGGCGGAACAAAACCCATTTGGTGCCCCTAAGACTTGCAAAATTATTTTGAAATAAATAAAAATTGAGGCGAATTAATGTGCATCATATTTCAACAAGAAGTGCCCGTTTACTGATCATATGAAACATTACGTTAAAACATAACGGTACTCAAGAAATGTGACCATATTACCATTTTTTAAACACGTCTTTTAATTGTTCATAGTAAAATCTAACCAAGGAAAAAATTAGAAAATAAATCATTTAATTATTATATAAGCGATTTTCTGGTATTCTTATTCGCAAAGTTCTAATAACACTCAAAATCAACTTGTCTGGCAATGATAGACTCAATGTTTAATCTAGCTAGGTCAACAAATCGAGTTTGTGACATAGCAGACCGCTAATAATTTTTTACAAATTTAATTAGACCCTGATCTGGTGCAATCCCAGTTTCCTCTCTTTTTCATTGAAATACGTGTGTTCTCTTCCAAGATTGTACGCTTCTTGGCAAAAGGCCACAAAAACGTTTTTTTTCATTGGTCAGCTAAGGATTTGTTAATACATTGGGAAAAGGCAAAAAACACGCTTTTGGGGTCATTCTTCAGAGTTTTTAAGATAAAAGAAAACCTTTTGTGCCTGTACGATATGTGGATTTCCTATACCCTTTGAAAATAACTTGCAATAAAGCAATAAGCACTCAACGTGGCAATCGTGATATAAACCAACGAAACTTGTTTAAACAACATTGGCCACGTTAAAACCATTTTTGCGAGATTATTCAGAGATGATTTAGATCAGGACCGCAACCAGCTGAAATATATCAACTCAAAAGTAATTGGCGTCTTGAAATATTTTTGCACTCACACCAGGTAGGCTACTACACAAAACATACTGTTGTATGGACATTGCTTTTGAATCCAGTTCGTTAACAATTTGTCAAATAAATCTGCAATTATATCGCTGCTTGTAACTGAATCAAACATTGAAAACAGCCCCAAGAAATTTATCATTGATACTCAGTCAATAATAGTAAGGCATTTATCAGTCAGTTACACGTGTAGCGATCGATGCGGTTCCTGTCTGGGAACCCATTTGTAGTGATCGAAGGGTGCAACAAAGTATTTGTAGGCGACGATGGTGGTCGCCCAAGGAGTACTAGTGTTTATAATCCACACTGAGAACGAATTTCGCGTGAATGACCATCTTTATTTCTTGTTGACTCGGATGAACTAAAACAGAAAAGAGCAGAACACGCTAAGAGAAATCTTGAGACGTCTCGAAAATGAAACGAATGATACTGGCTCTCACACCGCCCGAGTCGAAGTTAATTGCGTCTTAATCAATTTGAGCAAAGCCGAAAATGACGCTATTGACGCTCTAAAAGTACGGTCAATAAGAAATTCTAAATCATTACTGGAGTGCCCCACGATCACTGCGCTTTGTTGCTGCGTTCGACGCAAAAACGTTCAATGACACGGAATTGTTGAAATCGTACTTGGCTGGCCTGAACAGGATTATTAATTTTTGCAGGCAAACCAACTGGAAACGTCAGAGTTAAAATTTTGACAGAAAACATAGCCTACATTTTTTGTAAGTTTCACATCTGTTTTTTCTTATCTGTGCTAAAAAAACAAACCAACTCACATATGTGTGGCGGCATGAAAACGTTAAAGCACAACGTGAGGACCACGTTACGACTCGGTTACCATGGCTGTAAAAATCTCATACACACGAGCAAAACACGTCAAGTAAAACGCACCCAAATGGTTGCAACTGCTAGGTTCACGATTCGCGTTTTAGCAACTGTTTCAAACTGCTAAGAATCGAATGCAACGAAACTATCGTGCGAAAGGATGTGAGGTTTAAACCAGAACCGTCGCCAGAAAGTCTTCAACAGAGGGCTTTACATTTGCGTGGGGTACTTGACATTCTAAACATTTAAATAAAATTCCCATTGATTTCTAGTGTTTCATATTTCAGTTTGAAAGGGCTGAGCCCACTTTTGCCCCCTCGTGGTGACGGGATTGGTTTAAACTTCCTCTATGTTGTCATTATTGATATTACGTAAAAAAGCTACAATCATTGAATCAAGTAAGGCTGAACATAGCACAGTAAACAATTAGAAAGGTTTTGTCCTGGCCTTCTTCATAACAAAATCATCTAGGAATTCATTAAAATTTGTTTGCCTAAATTTGTCACTTTTAATGCACCGAATGCTTAGTGTGGACCTTTCCAGGAACATTGCCGCCCTTTAATTCATTCATTTTCAATTCTTTGAATCTTGAAAAAGACCTTTCTTCTTAGCAACCATCAAGCTAAGCAATAAGGGTCCGCGTGCTTGGATACACTGAGAACTATCAATCTGAGGCACCAGATGCAAACGCGCTTTTGTCATTTTCTTGGTGCTTCCCTTTTGTCTCTTTTTTGGGGTGGAGTTTTTTTTTTAAGTTTTGGTGACGCCAATTGGCGGCAGGCCGAAGTCTGAATTATACTTCTTGCCGTGGCGGTTGAGGTGAACGCTCTTGCCCAAGGAGCGCTACGGCAATTCACTCAGTGGCTGTGGGTCGAACAGTGGCTGTGGGTCGAACACCCAACCTTCCAATTGGGAGGCGGGCACTTAACCACTGAGCTAGTGCATCAATAAGCTCTCTGATGCCGCTGCTAAATCCGAACTTAAAGTTGATTGAGAAAAGTTTGATAGTGAATTAGGGGAATTTAGAACGCCGGATGGTTTAGCTGACTCATGTGTGTCAAGTGTCATGGCGTTTTGTAAGGGCATCGAAAGATTGGCAAATCGATCATCCCCATACACGAAACGGGAGGCAGGAGTGAATGAACCAACCCCTTTTTTAACTACTCAAGCTGCAACTGTTCTTTGTCAAACTAAATGGAAAGCCTTTCAAGATTTTCTAAAATTACATATATTCATGTGATTGCAGAGGTGTTGTTTTTGATGTGTTCAAAGTATTCTAAGTTTATTTCTTGCGTATATAAACACTTACCAGAGTTGTATAAATGATGCAAAGAGCACTTGTTGAAACAACTGCCCACGTCAGACTGATTGGCGTAAGTGATTTTAAAGCCAACGCTGGCACGTATATGGTGGAAACCAACATCAAAATCTGACAAGGAAAATACCCTTTAAGTCCTGCGTGCGCCACTATTTTTGCAAAGGTTTGCAACGCTATAACTCGCCAGCCGATTGAGCTAGAGAGCTGTTCAAACCATCTACGGATTCAGCAAGTCTTCTGGTTGAGATTGTAAAATTTTTTTTTTCATTTTGGGTTTGGGGTTCTCTGGTAGGGACGTCACAAGTGAGGGTGCTTTTGCGTTTTTTTGGTCGGATCAAGAATGATAAACGCTTTCGGTAAGTTTTCCACGTTTCACTTTTGCAACATCTAGTATTGTACTTGCGTAAGAAGCAATAACGCAAAATCCAATGGTTTAAAACAGGGGTCGGCAAAAAGCAAGCCGCGGACCGACGCCGATCCGTGAAGAAATTGTTACCGGGCTGTGGGGAACCACGGCCAAATTGATCCAAAAGTCACTGGAGCGACTGACATAAGGAACACAGTGCGGGTGGCATTGACCACCATGATCCTTACAGGTCGGAGAATCTTAATGCGGTAAAGCAAGCACAGATCTCTCACTGCAACAGTGCCAGGGTGATTAACGAGTTTTAATAAATTTGCCAAATGTTCATTATTTTATTGAGGTCCGGTCCCGCAAAATAATGCCAGGCTGAAACCGGTCCGCAGTGCGAAAAAAGGTTGCCGACCCCCGAGTTTAAAAGGAATCATTTTACAGCAGATGTTTCGGAAAACAACAGTTTTCGCTTCACGCTGTTTAAAATTTACTGTAATTTTAATTTTTATCGTATTAGGCTTGCAATGAAATACAAATATTGATAATGATTTTGTATGAATTTCAAATTTTAGTTCTTTAGAATAGCTCTATTGCAATTTCAATATTCAAATGGCGTTTAAAAAATGGTTTGTGAGCAACGAAGGAAAATCACTCAATACTTTGAGATTTTATGTTACAGCTTTCAAACAAAGTAGCACAAGTTGTCAAACAAAGTCCAAACTAAAAGTCTATTTGTTTATTTCTGTCAATACTGTCGAGGCCGTCGCCTGTGAGACAGACATTTGGTTCAATTTAGAAGGCCGAGACTTTGTCGAAATCTCTAAAACCTAACGCGGACCTCAATACCAGAAAATACTCCACTTGGTCAAAATGTTTCATACATCTACCAAAATATTTATCCCCACTCCGGAAATTCCATTTCGTCGAATTTGATTCAGTTTATCTCAACCTTTTCACTTTCACTTTCACAAGCATCAGACGAAAAGCGAAGAGGTTCTACTGTTGAACCATCTCAAAGACTTGCCTTTAAGTATAGTACATCAAGTCTCAAGAGAAAAGACTCAAGACCGAAACCTGCATACTTCGACAACTGAAATATTCTTGGTAGAGACCGCAATTCAAAAAATGGGTCTTGAGATACGTCTCGACAACAAGTCTCAAAGCACAATCACAGTTTGTTATACACTTACCCAAAGCCTCTCTGATACGGAGAAATGAGGCGAAGACTCCAATCTTTAGTGAACAGATAGTAGGCTACATTTTTAGCTAGCAGAACATTCTCCCACAAAAGGCAACAACGCAATAAACACGAATGTCAATAAAGTCATGTTGGACGTTTCATGTAAAACTGTTTTCATTCTCATCAAACTTCATATCCTTTGAAATATTCCAACACAGTTGTATTTGAATATGCGATTTTTAATGTTTGCATCTAATAGGATTGTGAAGGATTGTCAAGTTTTTCTCTTTTGCGAAAGTGGTCTTTCTGTTTGGGAAATGATAATTCTATCATTAGTATTTATGCAAGTGTCATGTTTCCGAAGCAAACAAGTTATATACACATCAACCAATTCAGTGGCGTGCAGAGATCTGGTGATACCCGGGGCGACTGCTTGATTGTATGCCCCCGACCAAATTCTAGTATTAAGCAGTGACGTATGGTGGTCATTGTTCCTGGATATACGCTATTTGTGAGTCAGAATATGACGTCATATTCACGTTTGCAACCCGCGCAACGTTTGTTGACACAACATGCGTATTATTCTTTCTACACGCATTCTCCTCACTCGTTGTTATACAATGCGTCATTGTAATGAACATAAATTATCAACGCTCCAAGTTAGGAGACCGGAACAGCACTCAACAAGGCGGGGGTACAAGACGTCAGGGACCAAGTTTGCTAAATCACTTTGGGGGGGACAAATCTTTATTGTTTGCGTTTCGATGACGTCATCATGGTCATTCAACCGTAGTACGACCTTTTTGTAAAATTGGCAAAATGGGGGCACATTGTGGAATTTATATATTTTGCTGACCATGGCCTCCCCTGGCTACGCCCATGGTGGTGGTAGGTGCTATATCCAGATATCTATCACTTGGCAGTGCATTCACTAGGAAACCACATTAATTCTGAGAGTTGGGCTTAAATGGACATAATTATCCTCAAAATTTGTGATAAACAATTGAAATTCGGTCAGTTCCGAAATAAAATATACTGCTACTAAAAACCACAAGACCACACATAGATCAAATAAAAAACAAACCACAAGATCTTTTGGTAAATACTAACAGTGGCAACCAGGCGCATAGCCAGACATTTTACTAGGGGTGAAACATCAACCGAGTTTAAAAGCACCATGAAACGTGCATGTTTCTGGCGTTTTCTCCTGAACAATTGCGTTCCGACAAATAAAACTAGTAAACCTCTCAATCTCAATGCTCTTAGCGCACGATCTGCAGTATGCTTTTTCAGCCACTATTGCAGTTGAGCAAGAAGTCATCGCGGCCGACATTACGATTGCGCTACTTATACTGTATTTACACGCTTTGGATGTACACCCACACAGCACGTTCAATCGAAGCCGAGCAGAGACTTTGCTCTGAGGCAATGACTTCCGACGAAGTTGGCCTTCTGCAAAACTTTCGCGCATTAAAGAAGTGCATCCCGTTTTCATTAAATTTTGAGCGATTATTTCACGTATGTAGTTGATAAACGTAAACGCTAGAGTCTTTCACGAAAAATGTTTGCATTTTTGATAATCCGTAATATCTTTTGGCTATGTTCAACTTATTCCGTTAAACCTTTGTAGCTACTGTACTTTGAACTTACTGTGTTCAAATTTTTTGATGAGACTTTGCAAAATTTAACTGACGTCATTGAAATATAAAATGGCATTAAACTGTAAACACAATCGTACCCACCATATTACAAAACTTATAGACCACGCTTAGCTCCATGTAAAGATAGCTTAGCACTGCACGTAATTAAATTTGTACACATCACGGGCTTCTAGCAAATACAATAACATGTCTGCAGAATTTGAAGCCCTAATGGGAAAAAATTCAAATTTAGTTTCATTTTAGTCACATACGCTTTGCCAACAAAAAATATTCAAAGCTCAGGTATGGATATTAGGAAGGATAACGAGGCAGTCGCCTCGGGCCTTCTTTTCCAGAGATACCGTGCCCCCCTCTTGAGAACTTTGCACCACTGTTTAGTTAAAAAGGTTATGTACCACTCTAGAGCCACATTTAAAGAAGCTCTAAAGCAAGTCATACGTTTTTCAAAACAAAGCAAAAATTATGGGAAAACGTTCTACAGGAGGCAGCTTTCAAGTGTCCAGCTGCAAAACTTTACATATTTTTGTTCCTTTCGTATGTATATTATGCTCTTGAATTCAGTTCATAAATTGAAATGTGAAACAAATTTAACTCTTTTATCTACGTAATCCCATATCTATTATTCGCAATGGCGATGTTTTGGGGCCCTTGTCTGAGAGCTTGCCCCTAAATGTTAATATCCACCCCTGTACACTTTATCTCAGTATCTGTAAGATAATTGCTGTGTCAATTCCCTTAGCACTTACAAAATAAAAAGCACCTTGCTACTTACGTTAGATTTTGCTGCTGATTCTTCTCGTTGCAGTTAAATGATTTCAAATTATTTGCTGCAGGATAGGGTGGGTGCAAGTAACATCAGATGAAAGTTGAAACACTGAGCTTATGAACAGTAGGTCAGAGTCTAATATCTTGACAAGACTGATGTTTTACTCGCCGGCAAGTCAAAGGGAAACCATTTATGAGAAGGTTAAGGCTCCACATAATTGTAATTGAACCGTTACAATACATGACATCACAAATAAATATCTAGAATGAATGCTATTGTTGCTAAACAGTGACCATGGCGCAATGAAGAAGACTTTGAAACTGAATCGCTTCTTAGCCAAATTTTCAGCTTCAAGACATATAAAATGTATATCACCGCCATATTCACGCATGTAGTTTTAGAACTGTGCAAAAACAAAAATCTACGATATTGATTTAAGGCTACCCTGACACTGGAAACAACGATAGGTTATATTTGTAACACCCACGTCTATCAAAGAGAAGTTTGCGATGGTCTTGAAATGAAGCTTACGTAACTATTAGGCCGGATACAGCAAGCTGGTGCGCCAGAAACAGCTGCGAAAAGCGTTACTCCAATTGGTTTTACTTGCGGGTCCTTGATTACGAAAAGTCAGATATAAGTTTGTATTCGACTGAAAGTGAAGTAGGATACGTTCCTTGAGGCAGTTTCGTTGATTTGCACTGAAGTATTTCTTTGACTTATATTTCGAATATTTTATTAACCTAAAAACTTTGGAATTTGGGGGACATTGCCGCCGTTCTCCACCCTGGCTACGCGCCTGGTGGCAACCATATTCTGATTGCAGGTGACAGACCAGCGCTGGCATTCGTGATTGAGCGAAGTTTATATGTGCACACCGATTTGGTAATTGAAATTAACCAACACAATTATTAACAATCATGACAATTCAGTTTACGTAGTAAATGTGTATACTGTGTCCACAACAGATAGTCCAGTGATAACGGTTATTTTTCCTATTTATTCCCTGCCTTTATGCTGAGGAAACGTTTCTAACAGTAAAGTAACCATGACATTTGCACAACTACATTATTTTTATCACAAAATATTGGGGGGGACAAGGATATTATGTCCCCCTGTTCAAAAGTTGGGGGACATGATCCCCGTCCCCCCATAAACTCGGTCCCTGCAAGACGTACATCGTTCCCGAGACCGGTAGGTACTGGGGCCAGGGAGGATGAAAGTACGCCTGCTAAGTTCTTCTGTAGTCAAACCCATACTAGTTTAAGCCAGTTGCCGGTATAACAATTAATCTATTTGTAAATGTTAGTATGTTAGCTGTTTTATCTATATTTACATTACAAACAAGCTATACAAATTTCGACGAGGGCGCCACAACCTAGACAGCCAAATAGCAGTCTTCGTACCCACTGGTAAAATTTCTCTCAGAGGCCCTGCACTCAAGGCTAAGACAGAGGAGTTCATACGGCAAAAAATATCCGGAAACGATCAGGGCTACGTCAGCACAATTCGTAACTGTAAAATATGACTCCGCATTAAAACAGTGGAGTAAAACACACTCAAGGCTACGATAGGACAGTTCACAACTGCAAAAACATCAGGCTGCACGAATGTCTCGTCGAATAGCAGTCGAGCAGACAAGGTATGCGGTAGGGTTGGCGGACACCCAGGGTTGACAGTTTGAAACTTGCTAAACTACACAAAAACTGAGAATGAACATAAAGTACGCAAGTAAACTTTCCTTTTTTATTTAATGACGAAGCTCGAAATGATGCAAATATTGCAAGCACAGGTGTGCGGCTGCATTAGCGCACACCCAGGGTGGTGGCGTAGCCAGCCCAAGATCTTTTGGGGGCCAACAAAGTATGGGGGACAGAATATTTTATTTTAGGCGAGCAACAGCATTTTGTTTGGGGTACCTCCTGTCAAAGCAAAAAATTACGGGATATTCTAAAAATGTGGGGGGCGCCAAGGGCCCCCGGACCCTCCTGGCTACACCTATGGAAACCGCCTCTCAAAGCACAAAATGACTAAATATGCTAAAAAATTGGGGGGAATCCCCCTCCTGGCTACCTAGGTTTGTTACATCGAAAAACCAAACGGGAAATTAGCAATGCATCACAACGTCAGCAAATCAAGCAAGGTGAACAGGACAGTTTTAAAATTTGGTTCAGAAAATCAATTGAACGTCCATAATTATCTTCAATCCCTTTTTGTGATTTCCCCTTGATCGCAAGATCTTGAAAGAGTCACGTCACTATCAGTTTGATTGGGTGTGCGCGGCACACTTGGAGTATAGGTCCCTGTTATTGAAGAATGTGAGAATTTCTGGCATTTAAAAAACTTGTTGACAAAAAGAAGTTTTAAACGATGTCTTTCATGTTTCAACGCTGCTCTAGGAAAGTAATAAATAGTTACTGCACTTTCAACAGATAACAAAAGTGTTTTGAATTACCACAAAATGTGGAAAGTGGCCTTCATCAAACTTCTAAGGTTTGCTATTCTTACATGTTTGATATAGTGTAATAGTTAAGAACTTGCCAAAATCAACAGTTCTTTTCATACACCTATTCAGGAGTTTCAGCGTTATGGTTCCCACTTATTTGAAGACAAAATGTGCCAAAATTTGAAAGGAATATAGTATTTTTGTAAACGACAAGTTGTTTTAGAAATGTTAGGGTGCAGATGTAGTAGATGGTCTTTTGTCCTCTTAAGTTTTAACAATCAAAGTCACACGTCGACAGCATTTGAAAAAGCACCTTCCGCGTGAGATTTGCATGAAATTTCAACTTCATGGTTTATCCTGTCCATCTATGACCAAATTAGCAAAACTTTGGTCGTGAAAGCATGCATCAGCTTTAAACAGATCTTAAGCATTTTTCGTCAAAGTCCGCTTTTTGTGGAAAATACAGGTTGAACATAATTCGAGGATGAAAAACCGGGTGAAGCTGATGTTTTTGAAGCAACAAATTCCCTTTATCAAATCAAAAAATATTGAATGATTACCAGGTGAAGCCTATAACCCCAAGTCCCTGAGATGCAAAGAAAGTAAAGTAAATCAAAGCGGACCGGGATGGTTCCTTGTGAGACATGAAAATTTTGTCACAAGGTTAACTAGAAATACAAACGTTTTGCATGACAGAAGTTTTTCATCGTGGATTGGTCACGTAGCTTAATGTTGCACTTAAAGTACATGGTGACAAAGTGCTCAGTCATGTTGTTGTGTCACTCCACTATACCAGCGGTGGGCAATTAGCGGCCCGCGGGCCACATGGGGCCCGCCACAGCATTTTTAGTGGCCCGCGGAAGCATTCAGGAAATATCTTCAGATGTGAAATTTTTCGTCCTAACTTCTTTCAACTTCTTTCGCCGGATAAAGTTTATTTGCTCAAAACCAATTATGTTAGAACCTTTTCTGCGTACGATTAATGCTGTTGTTTCATTTATTTTACGATGAAATTGGAACTGACTGCCTTCCGCAAAACGCGGCCTTCTCAAAGTGGCCCCTGAGCCAATTTAATTTCCCACCTCTGCACTATAGGGTAGGAATTTGCAAAGGTGCTACTTGGTAACCATTGGCAGTAGACGCCTTCAATGTAGAAGTCAAACGCGTTCTCTATACCGCTGCACAATGTTTTAAGTTACCTTGGTTAAACTGCTGAAAAGCTTACATACTGGCAAGTATCTTTGCTCATCTATACCTTCAAGCCTGTTTATATTGTGTCACATTTTTACAATAATATTTTCTGTAGGATGTGCCTGATTTACACTTCCGATAGAAAATGTGACGTAGTTGGCGTGACCCGGTTAAAGCAGTTCATGAGTTTCACAAGTGCTCGATAAAAATCTATTGTAACGTTGCTTGTTTTCCATACGTCATATTTAGAAAATCGTTTCGCATGTCGTTCTTGGGATATTTTCCTGTCGAGACACCATGTCTATTGTCTATACCAGTGTTTCTCAACCCCGAGTCCCCGGACTCATTTGAGTCCGCGGAAGGCTCTGGGTGAGTCCGCAAGCATTAGGGGCAAACAAGTTTTCTGCAGTGCCCTCACACAATAATAACTTTATCAACTTTATACAACTGACGTTCTTGTTCATACAGGGATTATAATGCACCTGACCAGCGTGAAAAATTCAATAATCTGC
>Ga0210059_1010559_pt1 | contig 14223 bp, 13 predicted proteins | sample Ectturendosymbi2_FD_188042 | JGI IMG/M metagenome (GOLD analysis project Ga0210059, IMG submission 188042) | Ecteinascidia turbinata endosymbiont from Florida, USA - Sample 2 (SPAdes) (version 2) | ecosystem: Host-associated > Tunicates > Ascidians > Unclassified | place: Key West, Florida... | reverse complement strand
TACTTCATGCCGAAAAGCATAGAATGTGCACACAGAAAATACAAAAAAGTAAATACACACATACAATAAAACAGAGTTACAGAATACTAGAAATCACAGTAGTTTGTTAGACAAATGAAATGTTGCAATGCCCCAGTCCATAGACTAAAGAACAGCCAAACCACTTGACAGAAAAAGCTACCTCATCTCTTCACTCATGAGCAGTATTCCCTCCAGGTGCACAATTGCCCACTGCGCAGTACCACCAGACAACTTGCTCAGTGAAATCTCATTCTCGCGCACTTATTTCAAATTTGATGCTCTATATATATCACATAGCCCTTTTAACGCTTGGAACGCACCACTGGTTGTGTGTATGCGCAATTGTGTGCGGTTAGTGCGCAACGAAACAAGCATTTGCTCAGTGTAGAATTTTCTTAGAGGGAACACTGTCCATGAGTTAACATTTTTCGCTCAACTGGTACGGTTACGATACTAACTGTTGATGTTTCAAGACGTAATTATGGTTCTCTTCTTTAGTCTATGGACTGGGGCATTGTGTATAGCCCAGAAGTCTTAAACTTTTTCAGGCGGCCCTTTTGGCGTTAGTCATTTATACTCGCGCCTCAACCTCAAAGTCAAACACAAAAAACAAAACAATTCATTTGCCATTATCCTGCTTTTCAACAATATGTCGCTGTCATACCGCGCCCCCCTTGCGAACCTTTCACGCCCCCCTGTTTAACAATTCAGGGTTTAGCCCAGTGGTTTCCAACCGGGGTGCCATTTATAATGCCTAGGGGTGCCGCGAGCTAATACGTTTTTCAATATAACATTGAAAAGGATATTTTCAAATGCCAAACCTCAAAGCAAATTGCAGTGGGTTCGCCACTAGGTGCCATAAATTATATTTCTTTTGTGTAGGGTGCCGCAAGCCTAAAAAGGTTTGGGAACCACTGGTTTAGGACACTAGTGACAATCGAAGAACTTTCGTAAAGTCAGAGCTGGCCGCAGCAGTTTCAAGTAATTTGTAAATCTGTGGGAGCTTAAGAACAGTTATGTAAACTCGCCACAACCATGTTCTGACTAACATCCTCTTGCATGAAACGCGCCAGTACCAACTGACTAACAAAGTCTTTCTTATAGCGTGAGGAGCATAGGTGGCGGAACCTGGGGGGCTGCATGGGCCTAGGCCCCCAACTTTTATTTCTAGGGGGGCCTGGGCCTTCCACTTTTGAATGTCGAATTTTATCTAAATAAGTTTAGGCTAAGTAAAACAATTAGTATTGGGTCCATTGTTAAAGTAAATCGTTTAATGAAAAACATGTTGCAGAATTTTGGCAGTATTTTGTCAATATTATTTGCAATATATTATGCGTAATTTGACAGGATTTCGTATTTGTTTGGCAAAAGACACCGTACACAGTCTGCCATCCTGCTATGGTTTGCTTACTGCATTGGTGTTGTTCAACAGTGTTGCCATATGGTGCAATACAGACAGAGCCGGATTAAAGGGTAGGGGGGCCCGGGACGATTTTCACTGGAGGGTCCCTATGACGTATTTCATGATGTCATCGTTTGTATAATTTATGTTTTCGCTGATTCACAACGTTCTCGTTTCCTTTTTCCAGTAGTCGATTATGTGCCTGCCTTATTAACTCGATTGTTAGCCGCCGTTGATTGTAAACCGCACGAAATGGTGTTGAAAATTAATGTAAGCTACCCTTCATTGTAAACCGCACTTGAACATAGGTTACCCAAGCCTCTGAGATGCATTCGCGACGTTCGCGTACTCGTGCGTTACCCGTATTAATGATGCTTACACCACAACAACTGCCTTCTGGTTATCATAATCCTTCCTGTGACGGATGTGTACGTGATGCTGAAGAAAATCGAATGAGAAAGAAGAATTTGGTCGACAAAACGTAGCCAATGAAAGACTGAACTTCATCTATGCCTTTCCATAAAGTAAAAGAATAAATAATGTAAGCCGCCCTTGATTGTAAACCGCATGAAATGAAAAAAAACTCTATAAGCCGCCGCTTCCAATCGAATAAATACGGTGCTCAACTGCACATACAGTTAGCTGCGAGAAGAGAGTTTAAGATATAAAAAATACAGTGTATCTCACTGAGAAAAAACATTTTCACAGGCTAGAGAATGACTCGGCAAGAAACAACATTCACCCCAACAATAAACAGAAACCAGAGATTACAAATGAAAGCACCACAAAAATAACATGTCAATATGGCCAACCAGTCTGAGCATAGGCGTAGGAGCAGGCAAATTTTTGGAGGTACGAAGGACTTTTGCCCAAATTTCCACAAACTTGCCCGAAAAATAATCTAAAGAAAATGACCTCCAAAAAAATAAATAAAAATAAAAAAACAAAAACGATGGAATTTCTTTTCGTGTTGGGCGTATGTTTTCAAATCAAAGCACTTCAAGAACCATTTTTGCCCAAATATCCCCCAAACTTGCCCACATTTCCCTTAACTTGCCCGAAAAGAACTAAATAGAAACATGACCTCCAATAAAACTTTTTGTAAAATCAAAGCATATACAGCGATTCGCCAACATTCGCAGGGTTCAATTTGCAGGATGCAGCTTAGTCCTAGTGATATTGTAGTTTTACCCGATATTTTGAAATTGCTTTAATGGTTTCCTTATTGAATCAGGTTGAAAATATGCAAAATATGACTTTATGACCTAACATTGAAAATATGACTTTTTATGACTATATAACTTTTGCTGTAGACTTCGTAGGGGTGCGATTTTTGTTTGAAAATTTGTTTCACCTGCCTGAAGAACAGAAAAAGAATACGACTTTAAATGGCCGTATCGATGGCATTACAGATTTCGGCATCGCGCTAGGTTATAAACACTGCAATCTCGCTTTCTGCTCTTTCGTTCTACAAATCAACTGTTCAAAAACCTTTTCTGACGGAACACGCAATGACATGTGGTGTAAATGGCTTGCCTAGCTTCATATGTTTATGATGTAACGCAAGAATATTAGCTATCGGAAGAAAAGTGCGTTTCCACCATACTTTACACTTTATGACGAAACAAAGGTCGCAGTTCAGTTGCGGCTAACCTCCAGACGACACAAGAAGTTACGGAATCATTGATACTAAACAGCAACCACAGCAGAACTAGCTTTGCTTGTTAAGCACGCAAATAGTATCGTTTTCACGACATTTGTGCAGTAGGCGTGATGCACGAGTAGATAAACCCATGCCAAAAGAACGACGATTTTTACGAAAAGTTACAAGCAAAATTCAAATATATTTGCATTGAACAAAACCGAAAATATTATATTCAGTAGTGATTACTAAAATTGGAGAAAATCAAATTTGCAGAAAAATTATACACCTTCCACACCGTGCGCCCGATTGAATTTCCAAACGATTTACACCGCGTCAGGTATCCATGGTGACATTTTGACGCGTGCTGTCAACAAATTGTGACATGGGCGTCAAGGTACTTTATTCAAAATTAAATATCTCGGTGATTCTTGCTCGTTTTTCCTCGAATTTTCAGGAAAGATGCATGTGAAGAAACCAAACTTTTTTTGTGAATTTTCTGAGCAAAAGACCTTGTGTGAAAGAAGTTGTGTTTTAGAGACAAAGTATTGTAGCCTAAGGGTTCGATGTGGACCTGTAAACTCGGAGAATTCTCCCCCGATTGACTTCAAATTTTCAGAACTAATGCCTGTGTGCACAAAGAAGATTCATGTAACTTTTTTCTGCAAAACACCCAGTTTAAAAAAACTTATGGCGTTCTAGGCAAAAACTAATTCAATTAACTCTTTTCGAAAAGCATTGTAGCCTATGCGCCATGTTCCATGCGAACCTTCGTAACTCAAAAAGTTCTTGCTCGATTTGCCTCATTTTTTCAGGGCAGATGCCTGAGAACATTCGTGTGAATTTTCTTTGCAAAAGACCTACTACAAAAAACGTTATCGCGTTGCAACTCTAGGTACGAATATATTCGTACACGGCCAACACGGGTGTACAACGGCTGACGCGTAGGTGCGAATATATTCGTACGCCGGTATGGAAGGTGTATGATACTCGGTGGTTTTGGAAGCGGGGGTGCAGGGGGTGCAAGTGCACCCCCAAAAAAATTGATTTGTTGAAAATTTGGGCAAAATCTTCTAAAATTTGGGCAAATCCTTGAAAATTTGGGCAAAATCCCTGAAAATCCAAACAAAATCCCCAAATTTCTAGAAAAAATCCCTGAAAATTTGGGCAAAAGTGCCGCCCAACGTTGCTTTACTTCAAAAAATTCTCCCCCAACGTTTGCAAAAAAACAAGTGAAGACCATTTTTTGAAAGGTCACACTAAAAAACGGTCGGAAAAAGTTGCACAAAAACTTTTTGGGTAAGTTTGGAAAAATTTGGGCAAAAATCCTTTGCACCCCCAAAAATTTGCTTGCTCCTACACCTGTGATGATACTCAACGCACCATCGGAATATAGAGTTGTATTCTTGTATCTCTTTTGAATCACGACGATTTTTCAAACGAATATTTTATTTAAAACAAATAAAGGTCATCGCGGGGGCCCCCTGGAACAGAGGGCCCGGGGCAATTGTCCACGTTTCACTCCGTTAATCCGGCCCTGAATCCAGTTTTTTTAAAGGAAAATGTTAGGTACCCGATATGGATCTTTAGTGACCCGATTTTCTCTGATTGTAAGGACCCGATGATAATTTTCTCTGAATCTAGGAGTAGTGTATTTTTCTGTGTTTGAGCGTCGTTTCTCAACATCCCTAGTTTTGTAGGGTCTTTGCCAGTTTCCCCCTGTCTCTGTCGAAGCCCCTCTGTTCGAACCCTGCTGCCTCCTTTGCCACTTTGCCAGACCTCCCATGTCGCCCTGTTGGTTCCCTTATCACCCTGTCGGTTCCCTTGTTGGTTTCCCATGTCAGCCTGTCCTGTACCCATGAGCTAAGGTATTTATTTTGTCAGGTTGAATTATTCTCTTGTCGTCATTGGCAAAGAGAGAGCTGTTTTTGGCGTTCAGAATTCAATAGCAGGTGCGCATGTCACGTTTGAATGCATTTGTGAAGCACGCACCTGCTGTTGTGCTTTGACTTGTGGTCGTGACACGCCATCGGTCGCACCTGAAAGGGCACACCTCGTTTCGGTCTTGGCTTGCTTCACGTTTGACTCACTTGTTTGCGAACTTGAATAGAACCTTTATTCTGTGCTGCTTTGTGACGTGGTCGAAACTTCCAAAGCAAGGAATGTTTTGCCACACAAGCAGTTCTGAATGTTCAGCCACAGAGTGTGCTTGAAAAAGATGGTAGCTTCAGGCAATGACACTTTTAATTTAAGTTTTTTAATTTGTTTGTTTATGAACATACACACTCTGCAGAACGTTGGTTGATAAAAACAGACAAAACAGAACGTAGTAAAAGGAATTGAAGCTGGTGGAATCACAGGGTGACAGACACTTTTGCAACTGTATTGAAGACAGAACCATAGGGTTACAGACATTAAATTAAGCAGGGATTTGGTAGAACGTCTGACTCAAGCAGTGTGCTCCAAACTTCACCAGCTTGGCAGCCCCCAAACTGATCAAAATTTATCAAAAAAAACCTGTGTTTCTTCTGATGAAAGTTCATTAGCTTAGGATTATGTTGGTAATCGCAAAAAAAGCTTGTTCACAATGGTTGAGATACTGTTGAGACATATTTTGTGCTTAGCCACTAGCTCTCTTATTTGGTTATGTTAAATTTGCACTGAAATCAATTTGGGATGGGGGCAATTCAGTGTCGGAAGGTTATTTTGGTCTCATTGCAATTTTTTCGATTGATTAAGCAACTGTTAATGGGTGGTTGATATTGTTGACTTAAATTGGTTCCGCAATAGGGTGTTGTGAAGAAAAATGGTTGACAAAACAACAGAAACTGTAAGTTGATCCAGTTTTATTTCATGAAAATACGCTTCAACGTTTGAAATTATGTTTTCAGCTCAGTGTAAAATATTTGGCAGTAAAAAAGTTAAGCAGCTGAGTGCGCCTTTCACAGAAATTTTTGAAAGACGCCATTTTATTCAACACATGTTGCAGCATAAAAACACTGCAAAAGAGTGGAAATAATTTGTTGTTAATTACACAATTTGGTAGATTTTTGTGTAGAGATTTCTTGTTATGTGGTTATTTTCCTTAGACAAGTTTGAGGTATAATTTCAAATTACATTGAAACACTCACTTTGTTAGGTGTTTGAAATTTGCTACCCCCAGTAGTTAAAAACGTGAATTCAGAGGCCTCACACGTCAGGTGGTGCCATATAGCATTTTTTTTTCTTAACAAGAGAAAAAAGGATTGGGGTGGGTGCTAGCAAGTAGGGCAAATTCCAGATCTTTTGAAAAAGACCCGAACTTTATTCAGTCACGTTTCTGTTGTTTGATGTATAACTAAGTCAGCATGTTTTGTTGTATTTGTGTGAACGATTTCAAATAAAATGCTCAATTGTTTCAGATGTGCTTATTTTGATTGCTCCGTTGCTGTCTGTGCATGTTTCAGCTGTATTGAGTTGCATGACCTTGCTTTGTCCAAAGATGCGCAGTTCATGTCTTAATAATTTGTGAAAAAAGCAAACTTTTAAGGTGTGATGTTCATTTGTGACAAAAGCACTTTCGTCAAAATATGTTTATAGCCTTGAGACTATAAACATAATATGCTTTCAAGCATTGTCACCCACCCCAAAATTCTCAGCCACAAACTCACCATGATTATGTCAGCCAGTCTTTTCAAGAGATTTTCAAATGATTCTACAGAAATAGTTTCTTCGCTGAAGTGTTTTGGTTTGAAAGTGTAAATAATTTTCAACCTTTTTGTCTTTGAGTCCTTTCTTATATTTTTAATCATAACTTTTGCTTTGTTAGAGTTAAAAATTGCTGTAACAATTACATGTTTTGCTGCGCCATACGTTCCTCTCACTGTTTTTATGTCAGATTCAGAAAATACATTGTTCTTGTTTTCAACACTAAATCCAGGCTGATAAATTGGTCACATAATACTGCCTTTGTCTTCAGTGTTGTGAAACAGTCTGATGCAATGACCAATTTCGTGAACAGCGACTGAAAACAAGTTGAACATTCCATCCCCTGAAACTGTTTTCTGGTCTGGCCATCTCTCATTGTCAAAATGCAAATCACCAGACAATGTTGAATTTCCAGGGTAGAACCTGTTGCTATCGGACATCCCGAGCGGCATATGTGCAAAGCTTTGCTCCGTGGCAGCAAGCAACAATAGAGATCATGCTCGCAATCTCTCTTACTATTGCTTGCTCGCGCTACACATATAACGGTGTTATGCTTTACGCACATCCTGTTTGTGGTGAATCACACAATAAACGCAATGCCACCGGAGAGGTTGCAACAACATCCCCTCCTTTTTACAACGAACCGCACCGATCGCACGTTCTTTGTGTGTAGGCTGAACTCCGCACGACCATCACATCCTGGTCACAGCACCATTTTGTTGCGATCGGACATCCCGAGCGGCATATGCGCAAAGCTTCGCACCATGGCAGCAAGCAACAATAGGGATCATGCTCGCAATCCCCCTTATTATTGCTTGCTCGCGCTACTCATATAGCGGTGTTATGCTTTACGCACATCCCGTTTGTGGTGAATCACACAATCAACGCAACGCCACCGGAGAGGTTGCAACAAACCCATGCGCAAAATTGCCAGATTTTTTATTATTCACTTTGAAAGTGGCAGTCAATTTCCGCATTTCGCTTTTCATCATCCATCAAAATTGCAATATTCATAACTTGACTCCCATCAAAAACTCTTTCAAATTTCAAATTCCAAACATTTTGTCAAACACTAAAAGCATTTTCGATTTCGTTCAATGTTTTTTCTTTTCCAAGTGAAGAGTAATTTTGAAAGTCATAAGTCAAAACTTTTTGCTTCCAAGGGATGCAATACTTTTTATCTCCAATATTATCAGACATAGCACAAAACATTTATTATAACTCTGAAAAACATCCTCATTCACAAACAATTGTTTCAGCTGCCTCGGTTGCATCAGCTGGTTCAGTTGATTTCCTGAGCGACAATCGTTCAAGTCGGACTACGCGGGTTTGCAGAGCGTCAACCTGGCTTGTGAGGTTGGTTATCAGACCCTGAAGATATTCATCATGAGAATCGGTATAGTGCTTATGAACGGCGTCGTTGTTCTGAGTTGGATTCGCAGTCCAAGTATTCAGTGATTATTCATTTTTAGATGCCCTTGAGCACCTTCTGGAGTTACGTGAAATGTTCTCTTCCTAAGCTGATTATCTATGAAACCTTTTGTCTTTGCGTCAGTGTCTTCAACTGGCGCCCCGAGGTTCGTGATTCTTTTGCCATTGTAACTTTGATGATTTTCTGGCAGAGAAGTTCCATCAAGAAACATAACTCTCTGAGAAATATTCTCATTAGTTGCAAGTATCAGCTGCTCGTTTTCTGATCTCAGTGATTTCACAGCAGCATCCAGTGTTCTTTTGTTCACACTATCAGCAGGCGGTGTTGCATCGGCCAATCCGACAATTTTATGATCATTCATTTGAAGATCTGAAACCATTTGGTTTTGACCGTCAAGTCTCAAATATTTCTGCGATTCCAAGAGGTTATTAACCCTAATTTCGTTCAAAACTTTTCGGTTCAACGTTCTGGGATTGACGGCCTCGTGTTCAAGTGTTGGATCTGCAAGCCCATCAATATGAAATTGTTCACCCATGCTGAAATTTTTTGTTGCTGTTCCTCGCGGATCCAAGTTCAAACTTTTTGTCCCGATGTCTCTATTCAAAATGTTTGCGTGATTTGTTATAGTGTCGCCGACTGAAGGGTTGGCTGCCACGGTTGCTTGGTCTAAAACACTTGTTGCTAAATCTTGAAGTGTTCGTAAAGTTACACCATCTTGATCAGTTTGTGGATTTACTACACCTCTTAATCTTCGCCCACCTAAGGATAAGTCAGCTCGCCTCCAATTGGCCCCATCACGTCTAAGATAATAATCGTTTGCAGAACTTAGGCGAAGTGCATCATTATCATGCAGAGGTTCGCCCAAATGTCTAATCCTGTTTCCAGCCATCCCAATCCCTCCCTGCATACTTCCACCCAAATGCAACAGCTTCGTATCTGTGTATCCTTTTGTCGCTGCGTGGTGATTTTGTTCTGGCGCTCCCAAGTATGAGATATGGTTCATATTTAAATCTTTTGCCATAGTCGACGCGGAGCTATAACGATTCAAAAAATTTTCTTCAATCCACTGTTTCGGAACTACTTCATCTTCATGTTGTGGATTTGAGTGTATATTTCTTATTGAATGTTGGCCCATCCGAATGTCACCCTGCATAGTGCCCCCTTCAAGTGAAAGTTTTGAGTTTGCTACAAAATAAACATTTGCTCGATTCACCGAGTCATGATATTCTTCTGGCCATCTCACGTTTTTCACTAAATGACCCCTCATATCCAAATCATTTTCGCCAGCACTTTTCGAGTCGACGTAGCCTTTCGTCGCCACGTCGCCTTCTTCGGTTGGAGACAATACGTTTTTTATTGGCTTTTGATTCATATCGATTGGATCACCTTTTTTAAAAAATCTTTCGTTTACATATTTCCGTTTCACTGCATCCTTTGGTCCTTGTGCCTTGCCAAGATTCAAAATTCTTTGACCAGACATGTCAATGGCTTGACTTTTTCGCAAAAAGTTGCTGTTCACATATTCATGTGAAACTCCACTCACATTTGTAACATTTTGTTCCGTTTTTGGACTCCGTCCGAATTTGTCTACAGTCATTTATTATATCACCAAAATGTGTTGATTATTTCCTGCAGCCCTTTCCCTTTTTGCATTTCCTTCAAAACAAAAAGACAAAGATGACCATAAAAAACTTCTTGCCTTGGTTGAATTTGCTCAGTTGGATAGAACACATCACCGAGATAATTGTTCAACTCAGTTGGTGGGGGTAATCCGAATTAGTCAAAATAAAATGTATCACTTCCACCTTTGAGCCACGCGACCCAAGGCGTCCCATCTCCAGAAGTGTTGTCTAGGTTCATAATTGCACACTCATTTCGTTTTGGTTTCTTTGGCAAAGTGTCTCTCAAGAAAACACCACGAAAGTGTTTCAAACCAATCTTTTTCGCCGCATCTTCAATTTCAAAGTTGCTCAGAGGCTTGTTTGGCAAAACAATATTTTCAACCTGAATCATTTATTCTACACAAAACTTTCTGATTTATTTTCCAGTCTCGGAAACATCTTATCAAATTCTAAATTCGTCTCATCAAAACTTCTGTACGTTTCAACTTTCTTCCTATAATTTTCTGTTTCAAAAAGTATTTTTTCAAACTCACCCTCAGAAATTTTATTGTTTGACAATGCTTTCGAAACCATGTTTCGAATCGAATTGATTTGGTTCTCAATCAACGTTTTTTGCTTCTCATGTTTCTGAATTTTCTTGAAAACGTGTTTTTCAATTACTTTCAGAAGAATTAAGACACTTCCAAAAAGCAAGTTTAATACCTGCAAAATCTTTCCTGAAATGTTGCATATGATTTCTTGAAAATTGGCTAAAAAGCCGACATTCAACAAAAACATACAAAACTGAACAAATATGAAACACACATGAAAAAAATTGATCACACGATGATACTTTTTAACGACTGACTCTTGTTTAATTTTCTCGAAATGGATTTGTTTTTCGATTTCATGTATTTGTTGAAGTCAGTATAAATGACCGTAATTCATTTTTATTAAATGAATAAAAAATCACGATACTTTACATTTTGGTTGATGTGTTGATTCAAATGTTGATTTATTTGTTGGTAAATTTTCTGGTTAATTATTACTTTTTTGCTCTTGTTTTGCTCGTCGACGGCTTGGTTGATAAGTTGATTTTTGTGCTGGTTGATGTCTTGTGTGACTTTTTGCTCAATTCGTTTTACATTTGATTTGCACATTTATTTAATGCTAAAAAATGCACAACAATTTCACAACTACCAACCGAGAACTGGTATGTTCTTAAGAGGATAATTTGGGCCAAAAAGAAGACCATAGCCGTCAAAAACTTGATCTCCCTGTTTCAAATACAAGCCATCTCCAACCATGCCAAGCCCCGAACCTTTGAAAGGTTTCAAATACAGCCCCTGACTGTCTGTTTCAACCCTTGCAATGTTTGAACATTTTTTCAAATACAACCCATTCCCCATAGCCTTGTTTGTCACTTTTTGTGCCAAAGCCGACCCAACACCACTCAACGCTCAAGTCGCCAATGTTGGGAGAACGGTCTTTGCCAAAAATACCAAAGTCTTTGCGGCCAGACCTGCGAGAAACCCGAGGAACCCGCCATCAATTATAATATTGTGAACAACCTGATGTTTGCTCATTTTTGTCGTGATGCCTTTTCCATTCTCATGGGCTTTTTTCATTCTGTGCACTTGTCAATCGGTCAAAGCAAGGACATCGCTTCCGCACAAATCGTCGTAGCCGAGACGAATGCTCACAGGGCTGTTTGTATCAACAGCGCGTTTCAATTTTTGCTGTTGATTTTCAGAAATGTTTACATGCACATTGGTGTAACTCATTTATATTATGTTATTAAATTTCTCTCAAGTGGTATCTGATTGTCAGGTTTTCTCCACGAAGATTCAATTGCTTTTCGTTTTGGTCTGTGACAACTGTTTCCATATTATTGATTTTATCTAAAATCACTGGAAGGTACACAAGGTTTCTCGGGTTCTCAACGATTTTGAATCCTGGCGAAACGTTTGGAAAGAAACTGTAAATTGTGTTTTGCGTTCTCCCATTCACATAAGATCCACCAATCACACCCACATTCACGAGAATTGAATTTATTGATAAGATGTTGACAACAACACTTTCCGACTCATGAATGCCCTCTTTGTAAACCTGATTTCGAAATTCGAGAACGCTTGAAATTAAATTTCGCGCTCTGAAATCAACCTGAAAGTCGCCTTGAATTTCAATGACGCTTTTCAAAGTGTTGGTGTTTGCTGTTATTTTCACAGCATCGTGGTTATGCCCATTTCGTTTCATCACAATTTTTATTGCTTTCCGAAATATCAATGAGATTGTAACTGCCTTCTGGAATTTGAACTTCAACCCATTGTCTTTGTCGTGTTGAGTCATCCTCGTCGCCTCTACCACTGACTTCAATGAAACTGGGAGAATTCCTAAAAACGTTGTTTTCATCTGAAAGATTGGGAAACAAATAATACGTCTCGAGATTGATCAAAGCCATCTCATACTTTCTCGTTCGATCCAACTCGAGTGGTGGGTTTAAAGTCGTCTTTATTTTTGTCGAATTCTCTGAAACCACAATCTGAGTTGAAGTTTTCGGCTCAGTGTTTTGAACAATTTTTTCTAGAAGTTCTGTGTCGCTCATTTATTCTACGATGAAAAATTCATCAAACCCCGATCTATATTTCCCACAGTTCTTTGGTGAGGTCAAATCAAACTCAACAAAATTGTGTGGCTTCAACCACACCGTTTTGCAAAGTTTTTTAACTGTTCTTTCGTCATGTCTTGAGACACGTGGTCGTTAAAAATGTGAACAATATTTTTCTGGTCATGAGGAAACAGACAAAAGAAATTTGCATTTTCTCGAATTGTTTGACAAGGCAATTTGAAACAATTTTGACTCAAATACAAACAATCACAATTTGAATGCCTTCCACGAACGTAATAGGCTTCACACTTGTTTTGTTTCTGAAGCAAGAGGTCATCAAATATCATCAGATTTTTATACTCAGGGAAATTTCTTTTGGGTCTGGAACATCGTCTGCCGATTCATAAAAATTACACTCAATTGGCTCTTTGGAAAGAGTCTTTCGATTTTTTGCCATCGCATGAATCAGCTCGTTTGGTGAATTTTGTTCTCACAGGATTTCATCACGGTTTTCAAACATATTGATGATCATCTCCTTTTGCAATTGTTCTTCAAAACCTTTTTTCAAAATTTTATACTCTGGTTGAAACAAACTCTTACCAAAAACTGACAATTTCGAATAGTCCAACCAGCCAGGTCTGAGAAGTAGATTCAGCAACAATGTAGTCTTACCACAGCCTGTTTTGCCCACAATCAAGCCCCACAGACTCTTTGGCAGCAGAGGGTGATTGTTTTTATTTGCCACGTTTTCATTCCATGAAAGGTTTTTAATTTCCGTTTATTTTATAAAAGCATTTAATAAATGAATCAAATATATTGTGTTAAATGCCGACGATTTACGGAAATGAGAGAAGTCAAACAGAAAACAACAAAAAAACAACCGTCAAATGCATCAAGGCATCTGTGTTGTTTTCGGAACGAAAAAGTCCAAATTTATAAGGGCAAGTGGAAAAGAGTTTATCAATGACACAATTAATTCTTTACCATTTGAAATGCACATGACGGGTCACAACTTCACAGGACTTGGCACGAAATTGAACAAACGTTTGAATGCTGATATGACTCCAAAGGCATGGTCAAAACCTATCAACAGAGTTGACAAGGCAGCTTATCACCATGACATTTGTTATGTTTAAAACAAAAACACAAAAACTCGCAACGAAATTTGCGATAAAAATATGTTGACAGAGCTTAATGGTATTTACAACCCCACACTTCGAGAAAGGATGGAGAGAGGTGTTGTTTCTACAATTATCGGAACGAAAAAGCGCTTCGGATGGGGGTTAAAAAAAACGAGCGCAGTGAGAGCGTCGATTGGAGTTCGCTGCCAGCTGATGAACTTCACAAACCTATCATCAAAAATTTTCCAAAACGAAAAGTGTATGTGAATGGAATTGATAAAATTTGGGCTGCAGACCCCGTTGAAATGCAAACATTTTCAAAGTTCAACCGCGAGGTTAGGTATCTTCTCACAGTGATTGACGTGTTTTCAAAGTTTGGTTGGATGCTTTCGCTCAAAGACAAAACTGGAAAATCTGTCGCAGATGCGTTCAAGGACATTTTCAAAAAATCAAAGCGAAAACCAGAAAAGCTTTGGACAGACAAAGGTCGAGAGTTTTACAACAAACACGTGAAGGAGTTGGACATTGAACTTTACTCTACTGAGAACGGAGAAAAATCGTCAGTGGTCGAACGTTGGAACCGCACGATGAAAGAAAAAATGTTCAAGTATTTCACGGCAAACAATACCAACAAATATATTGACGTTCTTGACGACTTTGTTGAGAGATACAACAACACGAGGCACTCTAGCATAAAAATGACTCCTGT
>Ga0210059_1010558_pt1 | contig 14225 bp, 5 predicted proteins | sample Ectturendosymbi2_FD_188042 | JGI IMG/M metagenome (GOLD analysis project Ga0210059, IMG submission 188042) | Ecteinascidia turbinata endosymbiont from Florida, USA - Sample 2 (SPAdes) (version 2) | ecosystem: Host-associated > Tunicates > Ascidians > Unclassified | place: Key West, Florida... | reverse complement strand
AAAAAAAAAAAAAAAAAAAAAAAAAAAAAAAAAAAATAATGACAATGTTTAATTTCATTTGACTTGACATTGACTCGAGTTGGCAAACTAGTGACTCGACAGATTTTGTGACTCGACTCTGACTCGACTCGACCAAGTCATGACTCGACTCTGACTCGACTCGACCAAGTCATGACTCGACTTGACTTGAAAAAAATTCAGATGACTCTGACTTGAAGGGCTTGTGACTCGACGTGACTCGACAAATATGACTCGTCCACATCACTGTCATATGACAAGGTTGGAAAACCTACGGCTTGGGAACAAATACAGACCGTGTGAACATGGCCCATGTATCAGAATTTTTGTCACCCAAGATAGATCTCAAATCGCATCAAAACGAGACTCTGTGATAAACAGATACTTAGTAATTCAAGAGACGAATCTCTCGGCCATTATCCTGGTTTTTTCTCCATATATTCCTTAGGACAGGGGTTCCAAACTCTCTCTGGCCATGTACCCCTTCCGCATTTCTATAGATGAGCATGTACCCCTAAACATGGGCGCCGGAAGTATTTTTGCCAGGCAGGGACCAAAAAAGGATTTTCCAGGGGTAGGCTAAAACATTTTTGCAGGGGGGGGGCCAAAAGTGGCAAAATTTCATTTTCACCACTCGAAACTAAAAAAACAATACTTTTTGCAAAAAATTTGATGAGAAAATGTCAAATATCAAAATCCTTGGTGGCCTTGCCCCCCTTCCGACGCCCATGCCCCTAAAACTTTTTATGACAGTAATGCTGAGGAAATAACAAAAATTTATTTACTTATAAGCATATAATGGTTTTTGAAAATAATATTCACTGATATTTATTTTTATTTAAATCTTTGGACCTGATACGAAGTCCACAAAGCACAAGCACACACTATCTGCACAACGCAGATTGACATTAATAGACAGAACGTTTTGTATCGTCGTTAGTGGCAGGACCACAGGATTACAGACACTTGTTCGCTAACTCGCAACACTTGGTACACCACTACATCCAGAGTAGGAGACGGAAACCGCATGTTAAGAAATAGAGTCCAACCCCGGCCAATGCCAGGTGAAGTACGAGTGCATTGTGGCCTGCACGCGTCCTCAAACCAGCACTGGAACGTCCGGGCCTTCAGTCACAAAGTAAAATGCGATTGTAGCGCTCAAAGAATAAGTATGGATATAAACAATCTGACCGTAACAAAGCACGCAACCATACGTTGTTAGACTTTCTGCATCTTTCAAGAATCAGGTAGCCTACACATTTTTTCGTAACAAGGTAGGTAGGAATGCCTCAAAGGTAGGAATGTTAACATTGAACCTGATGACTACTAACCCTTGCTCTCCAGGGCAGGTTGTATAGAGCTCTGCATCCAAAATTATAAGCCACACGCAATCTCTGCATGCATGACTTTCTAAAATCATACCATAATTGTGATGCGTACATGGGCGACTGGGCGTACAACAGAAACATAAAAGTACATTTTTTCACTGCGTTCGAACATCGGAAAAAAGAAGCTTTTGATATTGCAGTTGTCTCTGAAATCTCAATATACAGTACAATCCCCAAATATTTGTAGTCGGAAACAGATTTACTCTTCGTACACCGCAGTGTCAGCAACGGGATGACCGTGCTTTTTGCGTCCTTAGCCTTAATGTCATACAAATAGTTTTGCTGCAGTTGAGAATAATTCAGTGCAATTCTGCATAAGCTTGACACACATCTAGTACACCTTGCAACCCACGTACACTTGTTCAAAACACACAAATATCATCAGCAAACACCAAGTGGTTCAATACGATTTCACCAATATAACACTCACCTGTAATGTTGGTTACTTCAAGTGATAAATCATCTAAATATACAGAAAAGAAGTATGAACTGAATACTCCCCCTTGTCTGACCTGATTAGTAACATGCAACAGTTCAGAGAATTTCATATTTGTAAATAATTTGAAATGAATAATGCATAAACATACTTTTGCCTTCTATTGATAATCTTAAATGTACCTCTTCAGATAAACAAATGTACCCCCAGTGGCACATGTACACCAGTTTGGGAACCCCTGCCTTAGGAGGAAAGGGGAAAAGGTTTAAGATAAAATTAATTATTTTTGTAACTCCAACAACGTTTTGCAATACATATGGCTCGTGATAGTAAATAGATTCACTGCCATATGGTTTTGATCCTTTTGTTGGAATTGCGAACCCGTAGACAGCTCACGCTGGCGACGAAAAAACAAATTTGGCATGATTAGCGAAATCTTTAACTGACAGCAAAATGCTCAGCTTATTGGTTAAATCATTCGGTCTAAATCAGACAAATTTGAGCAGACAACAATCTTCTGGTGCAAACTTTAGTTTTTTAATGGTAAATGTGGTGTTGACTGATATTTGCGGTTTTATATTGGTTATAAGCTGATTCTCACCTGTGTTTGTTGGCCTGGATAGAAGTAGATCCATCGCCTGATCAACAGCATTAAGGGTGCCTTTAAGCTTGTTTGTGGAAGGTTCATTGTAGTATACAATAAATTGGAAAATGACTTTATCGTTGAGACTAGAACTTGAGTTTGCAGGTATTTCCTGTGAATTTAGGGTCTCATCCCGTCTGCTCCTACTTTTTTTGAGCAGTGTCACATTTTTTTTATAATCTGGACTAATAGGATTGGTATTTGTTCTTGACATCAGCAGCCCAATGTTTAAATATATGAAACCAAGGACGCTGGAGTAGCGGTAGGGCAGGGGGGAAATTTTAATAGTTGAGCGCAGCGAAAACTTATCAAAATCAAATAAATCATTGCCAGTTATGCTTGTTTCTGTCCAGCAACAATTTTAACCTCAAAAACAATAACAGACATTACAGAAAACCATTCCGAATTTTCTGGGTGGGCGCATAACTTCAATAAAACTGTTTCAATTCGATCTTGATAGACAATAAAATCACCAATGATCCTCTTTGTTACAGGCAAGTTTGCCTGTAACAACTCATCTTTACACAGAAAACAAACTTGCTGAAATGACCTCAAAGCTGAGGCAGTCAGAACAAAGACAAAAGTTTACAGCCAATCAAAACTGACTATTAGTCAGCTGACCTGACTTAAAAAGGCTGTCCTAGGACACTAACCCCACGTCACCCCAGTGACAACGTCACCAAACGTCAGCAGAAGTCACAAGACAAGTATCTAAAATTGGATAAGGTCGAACACGATCAGGAAACGATGACGAAACAGAGGGTGAATACCCAAGCACCTGAAGTTTCCAGAAGTGTTTGAAATAAGCCAATCACCAGAGGATTCTACAAGCAGCAACCAATTAGAACACCTGGAATAAAGGGGTGTTGACAAACTCTGAAGTGACCGTCAAGTATAAATACCGCCACATTTGGACCAAAATTGAGTCTTTTACAAAACTCACTCCGCCGTTTCCCAGTTGGGTTACGGTTAAACCGTTACGGGAGCCTAAGCGCCAGTAATGGTTAGGAGAAACTGGCTTGTCCGGGTTAATCCCTGTCAGTTTAAATTACAGAATGTGGCATGTCCGAACGAAGTTCTGTCAGACTATTTTATGAAATTCAGATCATGAGAATGAAGTTTTGCCAGTTTGTTTTGTGAGAGCCAGATTGTGAAAGTGAAGCTCTGCCTGTTTAAATTATAAATGCTGTACTGTACTAGTGTAGTTTTGTCAGGCAAGTTGTTCAGGATTAAAACGTGTTTATGACCAAAACCTATATCCGTTAATTTGCTGTACAAGTCCAAGTCCAGTCAACTGGTCTATTTTCTTCAGCCGTAGAAGGTTTTACCTTCTTCCGCTTACCACCTCAGGATGCCGTATAAAATGTGAGCAATGCTCCCTTTTGGTGAGCAATGCTCCCTTATATGCCGCCGTGGCCGAGCCACACTTGGGTGAGAATCACTTGCATCTTTTCAACACGCGTGTACACCTTGATGTGCACCCGTTTCTGCTCGGCATGTCGACTACATCTCTTTGCAGTCCGCTTGGGTTGAAACCAGCTTAGCAGCGGTCATTAAAAACTACTTTTGTCCTTCTCCGGATCAGCCCTCTTGACTGAGCTTACTTTCGACTGAAAACAGCAACATTCGAAGCTTTGATTAATGATAAACTTCCGCCTGAGCCGCCGCTCCTTGCCGCGCGGAGCAAGGCGCAACTCGCTAGCAGTGAAATGTGAGCATGAAGACATCAGTTCAATATCAGTAGATGGATTGCGTACGAACACCTTGAGTACAGTTATTCTATTGCATTAGTCCTATTGAGTGAAATATATAATAACACTTAGATTTAAAGCAATTGAGAAGTTTAATAATTGAAGATTATCGAGATAGAGAAAATTGAGTTTTATTTGTATAAGCAAATTGCTTGAATAAGGGAACCGATCTGAATAGATTGTTGATCTCTTTATCGCAATCATAAAGAACAGAATTAAGATATGAAAGTATGTGAGCGTTGTAACATGTCGACAAGTGCTTCAATATTGCGAAACATCGTACTTTGGTGAGTACCATTTTGTTTTATTTGAACATATACGTCGTGACGAATAAAAGCTACAAAAATAAAAATTTATGTGTTTCATTAGTGTGTACATTCTCTAGTGTGAACAGTTGAGAAGTAATTAGTAATCGGGCAATTAATAGAGTCTGTTAACCAGACATAGCTTCTGCGAGAACGGTCCCAGATTCAGTAATGAGAACCCACGCATAAATGATATCTACTGGATCTAAAGCACCCTACGATGCCACCTCATAGGGGTCGCATCTGGTGTTACATCTTATTAAAAAGTAAATCCGCCCCATTGCTCACCATTCGAAAGGGCACGTATCTGACGGGCATGTGATTTGTCCATTTTTATCATGGAAGTCCTGTTGGCAGTTGCGTAGCTGACGTGGTCAAGGAGGCGAGTCGCCCCCTGGCAAGCTAAATTTAAAACCTGGACCCTTTAATTGACATTTTGATATTTACCATTCTTTAATTTGTGGCTTTTTGTGTTTTTCGGGGCGTTTTCGTTTTTTTTAATCTAGTATGGACATCCACACATCCATAGATTCACTATCATTTCTTAACCTTTTACTGAGTTTGGGCTAGCGGGCCCCCTTCAGCTAAGCTTTTCCCCCTGGCTCAAACCTTTAGTTACGCCACTGACTCTTGGGTGCATAGAGCGAGAGCATTGGAGCATAAAGCGAGAGTGTTGGAGATGGAGCAAAGCTGCAGACTGTACTGTAGCAGCCTTGTCTAATGGTTCATACTGGTAACTTCATTTCGGCTGCTGAAAAAGAGCAACCATCATAGAGTATTTCCGTGCCATGATAAAATTGTGATACATTGACCGGTCCGCAGTTACAAAAAGGTTGGGACCACTGCCATAGGGTATATCTATCAAAGATTTATTTTTAGATGAAACATTTTTGGGACACCAACAATGTTCTCAGTTATGTGTAACCTGTGAAAAACAATGCCCATCTTCTTGCAACCTCTTCAAACTTTTTACGAATTATGATTTTAATCCATAGAACATTGCATAGTTCGACCAACAAAATTACCACCTTTTTAGCCTACAAAAGATGACTACGTTTATGTGATACCCAAAGGTTGTCACAAAGAACCAGGGATATTTAACAAGTGCAGACGTTTTGGCGCTCCCCTATTCGACTGCCCCCCAAATGCCTGGTCTGGATCCGCCACTGATTTCAACTCTTGGTAAAATTTATCAAATTGCGCTAATGAAGGAAAACGTTCATTGCCGCGCACATGTTTTGACCAGCCTCATGTTTGCTCCTTCGGTAATAATGTTTTCATACCTGAACGATAGGATTGATTCTGATTTCCTGCAATTTTTTTTACATTTGCATTTCCTTACATCTCTAAATAATTGCCGTCAAATAATGACAAAAACTTACGACGCAATTATTTTTGTTAAGCTCATTCAAAAATTTTAGTTGGAAACTACGAGCCTATTATAGGTATTTGCTGGAAAATATTTATCATTAATTTGCACAATCTGCAAATGCTGTTCATGTTTTGAATCAAGAAGAATTTTCAGAATGTCTAGCCGCCCCTCCACAAACATGAAGGCTCCCAATGGAAGACTTTCTGGCCACGGTTCTGCCAAGGCTCCCAGACACGGGGGTATTTGAGGGCAGTTACCCCCAAACCATTTTTGTGCCTCTAAAATTTTGTTGTGCTCAGAAAAAAATGTTTTAAACTTATGATAAAAACATAAATCTTTCTCCCCTAAAATGTATTTTGCCCCCACAAACCTTAAATCCTGACTACGAGCCTGGTTCTGCCAAAATTGTGTCTGCAATTAGGATATTTGATTTTGAAGGCCATTCAGCCTCGAGATGTAGCATAACATAACTTTTTTATAAAGCACCATTAATGTGGGCCCCTGTAAGCATTTTTGGGGGGTCAAGGGTTGGGTTGATACGGCACTGTGTGTGACAGTTATTATTAAAGATTTCAGTATGCTTTCTGTTCAAATCTAGTTTCGAGCCTCTACTTCTTGCCAGTATTCATAGCCATTTACATACTAGAGTAATCCTAGACTTGTTGGTGAAGAGGTAATCCAGTGTTTCAGATTGGTTGCATTAACCAAGGAGTGACAACCGTGTTTTATTTGTAACATGACTAAGAGTTACAGCTATATTCAGGAAAGCATATCAAAAAATTTATTTTGTCTGTCTGTGTCAAGTTTGACATTTTCTCACTAATATGTCAAGTACTCTCCAAATAAGCGTAAATTATAAATTGCTGTTATGAATTTTACTGTTTTGTGATTGCTAAATTCAAATACCTCTTTCTAACTGAACGCATTTACTACAGTGGTGAGTTTTGTGAGGTCAGTTACATCTGATGTTGCAGCAGCTTTACTGATACCAATCATATGAAGCCTACTTTAAAACAATGCTTGCTCATCTTGCAGCACTGATAGTGTTTATTTCCAGCACAAAATGCTAAAATTATTCAGTTGTTTTATCTTCACTTTGTTTACGAAGCTGATGTTGCTTTTATTTTTCACTGATGCACAATTACGTCACTGGGAAAAGATCTGAACATTCTGTTGTTCATATTGATGTTCACTGCCAATCAACATGAAAAATGTTACTTGCATCACATGATCAGAAGCCACCACTACGTAGGTACCTCTTTCCCAGCCTTTGAAGAATTCTCACAACTGTTTTTCATTGTAGGAAAATCCTTTTCCCTGACCATAATACATTCAGGCAATTTCCATAAATATTTCTGCTTGTGCCGAGTCTGTTAATATATATTGTAATGAAGAATACTCTGTTTTATTATCTGTCACCACACTTCATGACTTTAAACTCTATACACACGAATAGTACCAAAGTTTCCAAAGCAATTTTTTATTGAACAGTGTCTGAAATAATTGGATTGTGAAAAACAACACACCAACCACAATCCATTTAGGACACCAAGCATGCTTACAGGAATTTTTTGGTCAAAAAAGTGACATTGTTTGATTTTTCTAATGGTTCTTTTAACATGTCATCGATGATGGGCTATTTTTCAAGTTGTCAATAGCCTACATCATCTTCTTTATCTGACTTTCAGATATGTCTGTTTGCTGGAAGATGAAATTTTTTCTTAAACTGCAGTTGGTTGTACAGCCACTGCAGCCTTGGGCACAACCCTCAATAACTGTTGTTTTCGGTTCTGCTTGTTGCTCCAGTCAAACTGCAATGGAACAGCTCCATTCTTTAGTACCCATTTGGTTGGATGGCTAATAATATCTTTATCAATGAAATGCATGTAACATATGCATGAATAAGACACACGAGTAAAATGTTTTCTTCTTGTCTGACTTGACCAAAACTAGAATTGTAACCAAGATGCATTATTAAAATAGGAAAGTTAAGTTACATTTCACTACATTACACATTCATTCATTCATTTAGACATGGGCATCAACATTTAAAGATGCATTTTGATTGCATGATTCATTAATACTTAACGCACTGCATCCAGAACAACCATAAAGTAATTGCGATATGCAACTGGCAATGGTGCCTTCTTGAAGTGACTTTTTGAATTTGAAAACATAGATGTTAAAAAAAACTTGTTTCTCCTTAGGACGATGGTGCCTCAGGTTGGAATCTCACAGGCAAAAATAACAGACTGCAAAATTTGTTGCGTTTCCTTTATCCATTAATCCAAAGTATAGTATACAGCTAGAGAGTCTTAGGTTAACAGCAGTGGAAAACATAACAGTATGTGGCCTTTATGCTGTACCGGGAAAAATCGTATTGTCTAAGGTGTCTAAAGCAGCACAAAAGACTACTCAACTAAAGAATTATAAAAATGCTTGTAATACGTATAGACACCTAACTGCTACTGCTAATTGATACTATTAAATTAACTTACCTTTCCACGGTGCTCATCTTCTGAGTGTTTGAACAATCATGCTTCATCACCATGTGTTGCAGAACAACCAAAAACAACACAGTATTTTACCAAATTGCTTGCAATCTGTTCCTGTAAATATTTCCCTAAAGTTAACAAATCTGCAAGTAATGGCCAGATTCTTCTACAAGCTGTATCATGACAAGGTAGGCTAAATGTTGCAATGAATTGATATAATTGTAAACATAGCAGTGGCTACTCTTTCCGCATACCTTTTACAACAGGCGTTGATTTAGCCAAATTTGTAAACATGTTGTCGTATGTCTCGACTCTAGAACTCTAGGGTTTTCAAAATTGGCACTAGGCTGCTCGCTACTAAGGGCACTACATTCACTGAATCCTACAAAGCTGGAATAGCGATGAAAGGAAAAAATCGCTGTAAACAGGTTTTATACAAAGTGTTTCAAGTATTTTAGCATCAAATGCAGGCGAAAAGGGAAGTACTGTTCAATCTAACAGAGATGAGCACGGATCAGGACTGCAGCCAATTTTGGCCAGATCAGGACTGGATTGGACTGCAATGTTTTTGAAGATTGGCGGATCAGGATTGGATCGGACTGAGAAAATTTTTGTTGTTTTAATACGGTTATTCTGAAAATATCAAAAATTTTAGTTGTGATCCGATTTCAGAGGTTTGCTAAATGGTAATGTGTATTTTGCCATCAAATGCAAAAACTCTACTGGGACCAGTGGTGTGTTTAAGGGGAGGCAAGCGAGGAACTTGTCTCGGGCCCCCCCTGTTAGGGCTCCCCCTTGAGGTGTTATGCGGTAAAGTTTTTTAAATTTTTGATAAAAAACTTATTATTCACTCATATAATGTATTGCAAAGCAGATCATAATTATGTACTCTTGCTTGCAAAGGGTCCCTTACAGAAACTATAATGTGCCGGTACTTTGCTTTCAAAGGGTCCCCAACAGCAACTGCAATTTGAAGGTAATTTGCTTTCAAAGCGGCTCCCAACAGCCACTGCAATGTGTAAGTACTCTGCTTTTAAACTTCATTGAAAGGACCCCTAAAAGGAACTATAGTGTGTAAGTGCTCTGCATTCAAAGCCCCCCCCACAGAAACTGTAATGTCCAGGTACTTTGCTTTTAAAGGGGCCCCCAACAACAGCTGCAATTTGAAGGTAATCTGCTTTCAAAATACCCCCAACAGCCACTGAAATGTGGAAGTACTCCGCTTTTAAATTTCATTGAAGGGGCCTTAAAGAAACTGTAATGTGCAAGTACTGTGCTTGCAAAGGGCCCCCCAACACAACTGTAATGTGTGAGCATCTTGCTTTCAAAGGGGCCCCCAACAGCAATTACAAAGTAAAATTTCATGCTTTCAAAGAGGCCCCAACAGGAAGTGTATTGTGTGAGCAACTTACTTTCAAAGGGCCCCCAACAGCTATTGTAATGTGCAAGTACCTTGCTTTCATAGGGACCACCAACAGCAATTGTAATGTGCAAGTACCTTGCTTTCAAAGGGCCACCAATAGCAACTTTGTGTGTAAGTACCTTTCTTTCAGAATGACCACCAACAGCAAATGTTATGTGCAAGCAATATGTTTTGAAAGGGGACCCAAACAGCAATTGTAATATGCAAGTACTATGCTGTCAAAGGGGCCCCCAACAGCATCTGCAATGTGTAAGCACCGTCCTTTCAAAGCGGCCCCACCACCACCTCCATTGAGCAAATACAGAAAAGCTTCAAACCAACTTCCATACCAAAAAAAATTGTGGGTCAAAATTTCTTCCAAAAAGTTCTGAAAAGACCCTTCGAAATACGAGAAAATAGGTCTACTTATACCAAATGATAATTTTTTATACCAAATGATGATTTTTAGAGATTGAAATATTTGCTATATTGATGATTTTATGAAAATGCCACAGATGAACAAAACGTAGTCTTTTTTATGTCTCTGTGTTGAAAAGGTTAGACAAAATTCTCATTTCTTTTGCTGTAGTAGTAGTACCTTAGTGACCATTTTCATCAGAAAATAAGATAACATGCAATTGTTTTAGCAAGGACCACACTACATCTTTAATTTGTAGGCCAGGGCATTTTCTTCTTAGTTTACAAAATAATTGTGTATTATTGCTGTTGCGCTGCAAAGATTGTTAATAAGCAAGGCTACATTCATGGTTCTTATCACGTAGCAGAAATGGCAGTTTTTGAGTATGATGAATACTCATTTTTTCTACAGATATTTCAGGTGTTTTAGGTGGTTTGATTAAGCCTACGCTGGAAGTCACAGGTTGTTTGAAACTTGACTAGTAAATGACTGGTTTAAGGTAGACTTGGTAGGTGATGTTTAAGCTCATTTGCCAGCTCTTAGCCAATATAACATGAACCGTTTTTCTTAGCACAGATTAAACAATTGTGTAGGCTACTTGCTGCAGTAGAAATGTTTTCGATAAGGTACGTGATGAATTATTTCCTACTGTTGCACATTTTTCAAACAACTACTGTTAATGCAAGATGAAGGCAGCCTTGACTCATTCACCAACAAAGCGTTCCAAAACAAGTCTCTGATTGGATGCTTTTGTATGCTATGTTCTTGCAGTTAAAAGGATGAAATTTAAAACACATTTAGTGCTCTAAATATCCTTGGTTGTTTTTTATAGCTTCATGGATTCCACAAAGACATGAATGTGGACAAATTCAGGATACCAACTGTTGAGTTCGTCTTGGCTCCTCAACATAAAACGTCTTGTGATTCTGAAATAGCAACGAAAGAAGATTTCGACCTCTGGAGAAAATAATTGAAGAAAGCGACTAAGAAGTTTCCTGACGGATTCACGACAAGTCGAATGAAGCTGAAAAGCTAAACAACGACTAAAGACATTTATTCTGTAGAACATTGTCATGTGCATCTATTTGATGTATTGTGAACTTGCACTCCGTGCAATTATTGTAAGCCGCAATTGCGGAGAGAAAAATCCAGGATAGTGTAGAAAATATTTATGCCAAAATTTAATACCGATTTATAAGTAGAATTCCCGATGACAACAGATAAAAATTATTAACATTGATGCGCGACTCCTATTTCGGATTTGCCGTAAGAGCGCAGAACGTAAGTGGCCACCAGTGTCGCCATTGCACCGTGTACGACTCGACATGTGGTCACGTGACCTACGCACGATACATCGTGTTGACCTCAGAAGCGGTATTGCTACACTTGAGTCAGTTGAGCAAGTGGGCATTCCAGCCCAACACTTAAACCAGTAGTGGGCATTCCAACTGGCTTAGGCAGAACATCCAGCAGTGGGCATACCAAGCTGGCTTAGTCCGAGTGGGCGTACCAATGGACTACCTTATACAAAAGAGATTTTCGGTTTAGTGGCTATGATGCCGCTGACAATTTGGGCTTCTCTCTCCTCCATGAAAGAATAAAACGTGCGCTAACCCCTGTTACTTGTAATAAATCTTTATGTGTATATCAATACACCATGCTATAGTAAACTCTTGTTGTTTGTATTAAAAGACAAAGGTCGCAGTGCTTAACGTTGTATTAATAAAACCATGAGTGAATACACTTTCGTCTGGTAACAAAACTGAGCGTGAAGTCGAACGAAAACGGCTAACTTTCTTAATTGGTCAGTTGGGCGTGCCTTGGGCACTCCGGCTAAATTCACCAGTGCTCTTGCGGAGTTGTCCTAAATGTGTTGTGGTCTTCTTTAGGAGAGGACTGCAACATATAAAATGGTGCCACCAGTGAGGTAGTGCCTAAATAAAAAGGGTGCTGCCTCAATTCGACTTCTTTTCTAAAAAATTTAAGCGGTTCTAATTAAATTCGACCAGTTTTAATGTATCTACTTAACCAAATGGAGCCACTATGTTCGATTTTTTCTTTTGTTGGGGAGAGAGTGAAGCCACTCAAAACTTTTCGTGTCTTTACCTAATAACCTACAATCTCCTGGGAGGTGTAAGTTAGCACAGAAGCTAGGAAATTAAGGCTGAACAGTGTCTTGTATGCTGAAATTGAAGACAGTATAAGCGTGACTTGCAAACGGAGTACAAAGTCACTTGAACAGACATCATTTAGAAAGGTTTGTGAACAATGTAATCCATTGGTAAGTCTTTGAAGTTACTCTTTTATTTTACAGAAAAATTGTAAGGAAGTATTGTTGTAAAGTAAGAATAAAAAGGACTAATGTTCATGACAGATGCTCTCGTGCTTTACGAGATTTGCACTTTGATTGTACTCAAGATCCAGAAGTAGTACTGAGCGAAAGATTAAAAACTATCGATTTGGAAACTGATTATTTAAAGACAGACTCTGAACTATTTGAAGGCTATTGCCGAAAGTTATATCTAGGTCTAGAAGTAGAATACCACCAGCTGTTAGACCTTGTTGTATCTGCTCACTTTAGATGGCAAACGAATACTATGTTACTGAGGCTGTTTCATCCCTGAGACAAAATATCTCCAAGGGCTATTTTGCCTTTTGAGGCAAAATATCTGCTGAGACTATTTTGCCTTGTGTGGAACACGAATGGTTGAAGTGGACCTATCATGTGACAAGCACAATAAACAAAGTTACATGCTTGGATTAGTGTGTAAGACTAAAACCCTAAACCTAAGATCTTTAAACCTAGAACCCCAAACCTAAAACCCGAAACCTAAACTTAAAACCCTAACTGCAAAACCTTAACCCAAATCCTTGAACCTAAAAATAAAACCCTCAACCAGTCTCGTCACCATGGGATAGCCTTTTTTGGCTTAGCCGCCCTAGAGAAAGCTCAAAGCCCCCACAAACTGAGATATGGAACTATACTGTGCAAATCAGTGGATTTGTTGTCAATTTTAGAATGTGAAGACGCACGCACAAAAATCAAGCACCACTGTTGAATACTTTCTGGAGGCCGCTCTGCTTTCAACCTAAAACTCTCAACCTACAAGCCTAAACCTGAACCCTCACCACAAAACCTTCAACCTTTAACCTGAATCTAAATCCCTAAACCTAAAACTCCAAACTCAGAACCCCGCAACCTTACTACAAAGCGATTGTGATATGGTGCATACCGTATATCAAAAACACCTATAGCACGCCATCAAAATGTTGCACAACACGTTTCCTCCAAGAAGCAACTCAGCACCAAAACCGCTGACCGCCACGCTCATGCAAGAAGTTATCACCACGCACCAAAAGTTTCTTAAAAGTGTACCTGCCAGTCGCGCCTGAGGGAGTGCTCACATATTGGAAAAGCAAATTTGCCTCAAAATACAGCAACGGCAAAGCAATGCCAAGTGGTTTCAGTCACTTTTATTGCTACCGAGTGTTTTTTTCAATTCAAAAAAATTTGAAGGTTTTTTCAACATCAGCAGGCGGCTCGGTGAAGTCCAACCGCTAAAAATATCGTTGCCGCACACCTGTATTCCACCAAAACAATATTACCGAAGCTCGCATCCACCAGAGAAGCGCGGCTGGGAAAAGTGCGGCTCGCTTCAGTTTGGTTGCTGTAGCCTAGGTGTATTTTATGTATAACCAAATCACAATAACTGTAAATAGGGTCAAGGGTTTTACGTTTAGCCTGGAGTTTCAGATTTAGGGTTTTAGGCTTAGGGATTTAGGTTTAGGAATTTGAGTTGAGAGTTTTAGGTTTAGGCTGTTGCGATCGGAAAAGCCCGAGCGGTATGTGCGCAAAGCTTCACACAAATTGTGGCAGCAAGCAACAATGGAGATCATGCGTTTCCATCTCTCTTATTATTACTTGTTCGCGCCACATACATATATATTGTTGTTCTTCGAGCACATCCCGTTCCTCGTGGTGAATCACACATTCAAC
>Ga0210059_1010557_pt1 | contig 14226 bp, 6 predicted proteins | sample Ectturendosymbi2_FD_188042 | JGI IMG/M metagenome (GOLD analysis project Ga0210059, IMG submission 188042) | Ecteinascidia turbinata endosymbiont from Florida, USA - Sample 2 (SPAdes) (version 2) | ecosystem: Host-associated > Tunicates > Ascidians > Unclassified | place: Key West, Florida... | reverse complement strand
CGAAAGCCAGAGTTGTTAGGTATTAACAGTTTATGGTATTCTAGGTAGCTATAAACATGCTTATGAAGAAGTTTTTCGAACACTTTTGAAAGAGAAGGCAACAACGCAATTGGACGGTAGTTTTGAACAACTGTTTGAGAACCGATTTTATGAACTAGAATTACAGTAGCAGTCTTCCAAGATGTAGGGAATACCTCTGAAGAAAAAATTTGGTTAAAAAGAAGACTGAAAGGAGTAGCGAGCGATTGGCTGCAAATTTTTAGGATTCGATTGGGCAAATTGTCAAAGCCTTTGCATTTATTAGGGTGTAGACTACTTAAAACACGAAATACTTGAAATGGATCAAAGGTTGGAGGGAGTAGCCGATGATCAGTAAGAAAGTGGAAAGGTGGCAATTTATTTATATCATAAGCAGGAGAATTAGAAATTGAAGCAAAATATTCATTGAAAAGATTGCACTTCACATATTCATCATGCACAGGTTTTCCATTTAGGGTTAATGGGTAGATGCATTGTTTGTTTTGGTTTCCAGAACTGATTTAAAAGGCTCCCGTAATCGGCATGAGATGTTTTAGTGGTGTTTAGTTTATTTATATAGCTCATATTATAACTTTTTTTAGGCTATTTTGATTTTGCGTTGGATCAGGTTTCTAAGTTTGTTGTAGAGACGTTTGCAGTTCATATTGTTGGTTTCACGCCAACGTTTGTAGTATCGAGTTCGCTTACGAGTTAAAGTTTTAAGCTCGTGACTAAACCAAGGTTTATTTCTTTTAGAAGGGTAAATAATTTTCTTAGGAATGAAGGTTTTAAGAGTTTGATTAATAACGTCCGTAACATTAAGAAGTGCGCAGTCAACATTGGGCGAGTTCAAAGAACAAATCAATGTTCTCTTCTTGACCTTACCTCTATATAGATATATATATATATATATATCAATAGTTATAACGGAGGTAGGTTCTAAATGTCACATTACTTAGAACTTTTTCTACAATTGAACCACAACCACTTGGTTTCATTCTAAAAATGTTTCTACAAGGTAGGTAGATTTTAGTTTTGGAAGAACTGAAGCAAGTAAATTCATTAATTGCACATAGTGGCTTGGCTACTGTCGCTCCCTCTAAGATTGACAGTTTTTGTACGACAATAAAATGTGATATACTGATGTAAATCCAGAAAGAATTGTACAATTTCTTGAATTATTTTGAATAAGTATGTGAGGGCATTGACCTTTAAGGATTAATCAGCATTATCTATGTGGGCATAACTAAAAAACGCGAAATGCCTTTGTTAATAAATTGTGTGCACGCCTTCAAAGGTTCGTCCCTGCAAAGCAAGTTAAATCCAACTTGAAATGTCTGTAACTGCGTCACAGAGCCTGCTTCACAAAAGCATCTGATTTGAGTGCTTGAAGATCTGCGTCATTCATAAACGCTTTTGCATTGATAGCTTAGAAAATGTCTCCTGAAAAAACAGAATGATCTAAAAATCTGTAAGACCTATTCAAAGTAATTGAAAATTTTTACAAACCAGCTGTGTATGGGTTATGACTGAGCAGATGTACGATTTTTCATTGGTATCTAATAGACTGGATAACTCACATTTTCGTATTATTTCGTTTAGGCATGCAGTTGGTGCAAACAGATGCGACAAGTCCTAGAATATTTGGACGAGGAAAATGGAGAACGAAGGCTACAATTCTGCTCAACTGATTGTTTAGAAAATTACAAAATGACCTTATTTTGCTCAGAGTTGCGAACAACAAAAGTAAGAAGAAACTTCATGTATATCTTTGTTTACACTCTTTGAAAAAATTAACCAAAGGGCTAAACAACGTGTTCACATTTTGTGGCAGCCATTGAAACACATGTCGTGAAATTTTACATCGATTAGCTCAACTAATTTACGAAAAAAGCTTGATACATAGTTTTATTGCATAGAAATCAATTTTGCCAACCCCACTTTGTTATTTTTTCCTAATAAACTAAAAACAAAAAGAGGAACATGAATGCCTAACACCCTCAAATATTTCATTTGCATTTTGTCTCATCACCACTAAAAGTGGTTTTCCAGCCAAGTTTTCGAAAGTGTTACCAATTGATAAAAATTCGTATGGAATTGAGTTAATAAGTACCTAATATGACATCATAGAAGATTTATTCAATACTTTACCAAAACTATTCTGGCAGGAAAGTGAAGAAACAAGTCCAAAGGCTTTTGTTGGAGAAGTGCGATCGAAATTGAATAACCTGAAAGGAAGAAGGAAAGCTGACGGTGGAGATGCACAACCTGGAGTTTGTTGTCCTAAACAAGAAAAAGCGTATGGAAAAAAAAGTGTTAGGTCGGATGTTTTGTCCAGACAACGGTTTAGCCAAAAGCGAGGAAGGTGTTTGGGAAACGAAAAATGTTTTTCCAGCAAGATGACGTCAGGCGAAGCAACTGCGACGCTTCAGAGTTCTCCGGGAAAACATGAAAACAATGAAACTCAAACTCGCACAAGAAAGCGCACTCCCCCGAACCGATGTCACGAGAGCACCTGTTCCACAAAGCGCTCTTTAAATGAAGCGGCATTCAATGTAAAGTTAGCAGGCCCTGCAGCTGATGTTTTGAGGTCAGGTGTAACAATGCCCAATCCCTTCATTTGGAGCCAGATTCACCAGAGCGGTAAACATTCAGAACAGAGTGCCCCTGAAAGTGAACAAGCAACAGATGTTGCTGTCAGGACTCACCTGCACCGCCATCCCTTCAATTTCACTGCCACCGATAGCAGACCATCAGTCAATGAAACAAACTTTAATGTCCTAGAAAGTTCAGCCAACACGGATTTTTTTCCCAAAATTTTACCAACTAGCTCGCTGTTGTATAGTAACTTTCTCCGAGCACATGGTCCTGGAAGCGAAAGACGAGAATCTTTGTCTTCAACTGAAGTTCCCGCAACGAAGAAACTTGATGAACGTAGCTTTGCGTTAGGAATGATTGCTGCCCGGACCAACCATAACAACCTGTACACAAATTTAACAATCGGTGGTGCAGAAACTCTTGCAACCGGTCAAGGTGCTTCGTGCGATGCACCAAGTAACAACAACCAAATGCATTCTTATTCAGCAACAGTGTGCGATCCAAACAAACTAGGGTTCACCAAAAGGCTCAAAAACAGGATGTCTCCAGGCGATGTTTTTAATAACCATTCTACTGAAAGCTGCGAAAGAACAGTTTTTCAAACTTCATCTCAATTTTTATCCCCCGTGTTGTTAATTCCACTTCCGGTTCCTGTGCCGTTGCCGATTCCTATACCTCTTCCTGTTCTTAATAAGACGAAGGAAAATCCAGATCAAGGATTTTTTACCAACTCTGAACGGGCGGATAACAAATTGCAAGGTGACAATATTGTTATGAGCGCCAACAATGCTCAAGTTTTTTCAGGGGATGAACCTGGTCATTTGACAAAATTAGATGAGTCACGTCAACATGAAAGTCTAAATGCCTCCATTCGAGATCAGCGTGCGACAGATGCATGTCAAAGATCTGACTGTGACGATGCCATTGACTTAAGTGTCAAGTCGAGGTGCGTGAGAGTCAGGGAGAAGGAATGTAATGGTCGAAAAGCAAAACGACGGTATTGTGAAAAAATTGAACTGAAAGCGGAGCATGATGTCGAAAAGAAGACAACAGCAGCTTCGTCATGCCCCAAAAAAAAGAAATCAACTGCCTGACAATCAGTGGAGAAATTATAACCTAAACTACTGAAAACTGTTGAAGCCCAAACTATTGACAACTGTCAATTTTATACATCTTTCTACTGTCAATTTTTTCAACTCTTTAAAGCCAGCTTTCTTCATTTTGGTTATCGATTGATGGGTTGCCGTAGCAGTCGAAAAAATTTTCTTTTTCTGTGCAATCTGTTACGTTATATACGGACAAGTTAGTGCCCGCTGTTTGATGTTAATCGTCTCTTGTAAAATGAAAGTACGAGGCACGCAGCAGGTTTTTCATAAGTTTAGAACCACAAAATGCTTTATTTGGTTAAGTTTTGTGATGACCGTGACCGCGGGCGTTTGGTGTCCTTGCATGCTGCACAGGATAGCTTACTAGTGGCAAGGTTGCTTCAGTGCTCCATGCTCCAAAGCCCCGATGTTTAAAATGTAGCATTCCTGACCTTTACAAACTTTGCATATTTTTTAGTTTAAAAAAATTATATTATGCCCCGTTTCAAATGCAAAAACAAAAACAGTATAATATCCTTTTTGTAGAAAAGGTACTTATAAGAAAAAATTATGTTTAAATCTTTGAACCTTTGTTGCAGGCCTCTCAAAATATTTATTCGCCTTAATTTTGCTTTAATCAAAACTTTGCCATCGATGGAAATATTAATAAAGCGTGGAAACCTAATTTAACCCCTTAATTTTGTTGTACATACTGTTGCTGAAATAGATAAGAAACTAACATCAAATAAATTTCTTATATGTAGAAAATCTATTAGCATCTTTCCAAACTTCCTGTCACACAGAAAACAAATCTGGCCGAAATTTTGTGTCACATACACTTGTTTCAAAGATGTATTGTTGACTAAGCACCCATTTTTACATTGAGAGTAACTTTTATAATTCTTAGTATTTTTTTACTTAATCTAATGCACGCACAACGTTAACAGTTGTATCGCTCTTTTCATCTGAGGGAAACATTGTGGGAAGTTCTGATGCTGTTTCCAACCTGCGAAGCCATAGCTATTAGCTTTCTACACATCAATCAAACCAAGGCGAAAGTTAACCTGCTGTTCATGCAACAGGACAAATTGCAGCACTGCGGAAAACTCCTTGCAGCATATTGACCGGTCATTTTCCATGAAACTTGCTCACTACAACTAGTGTAACTGCTGCTTAAACGGGTTGGATTGATTTAATATGAGAATTAATTCTTATTTAAAAGCAGCACTCACTGCATGCTGCAGGAGACATGCTTATTCCACCATTGGGGATGTGTTTGAAAAGGATTTGATAAGCTTTAGAGTCTAAAGTTTAGACTTTACCAAATTATCCTTTGTGAAACATATTAAGAATTATAGGTTTAGCCTGCCACAACCTACACGTTAGCGACTAGGAAAGCGAGACAACGTACGATCGTGATATCACAAGGTTACAGCAAAGCAGATAGTAAACACCAGTCGGGGCAACTGCAGTTGACTGCGTGCAACAATGGAATGCATTTCCTTAAATCATCTCAAGCAACCGTTATACATGAATGAAACTTACTCCAAGCTTGCCAGCTACTAAGCATTGATTGGCTTTTCGTCATTACAATAGCTGATTGCAAGTTCCTATAGTAGGCTACCACTTTAAAGCACTTATGTTTCTTTATGCTTTCGAGGAAACAGTCGACTGCCATCTGCTTTCGTCTTTTTGCGATGATTCAAACTTGCACATATCTCTATTCAAGTATGTACTTTCCACAAATTACACATATCTCTTTCCAAGTATGTACTTTCCACAAATTACGCATCCTCAGTCCTTATTCAAACATATTTGAATAAGGACTGAGAATGCGTAATTTTACGTGAAATCGATTTCCTATTAAAAATTTGCTGATCGATTCCTTGCTTACACCCATCGTGGAAAGTACATACTTCAATAGTAGGCTACCATTTAAGACACAGTACAGATGACGCCCTGCATGTGTTCACCTTTATCTTATGCTATCGTGATCTTGTTGAGATTTTAGAACTTGCTGTAATATTGAATTTGTTCATTCTAAGGTCTTATTCATACACATGGGCGTGGAAGGAGGGGGTCAGTGGGGCCTTGGCCCCCCTGGATTTTGAAATCGTTAGCAAAAAAGGTTGTTTTTTGCAATTTTTATGGGTAAAAGCCAAATTTCACCACTTTTGGCACCCACCTGGAAAAAATTTTGGAAAAATCCCCTACTGGCCCCCCTAGAAAAAATCCTTCCGACGCCCATGCTTATACACTGTACTCTGTGTTTCTATTTCCTCGTAATTTGCAGTACAATTTGGTTTGAACGTTGGTACGTAATTTAATAAGGTAGATATTTCAACTTTACTATCGGATTTCCGCTAAAAAATTCCGCATCTTTGGCAAAGATCCGCCAACTTCATCAAAATAAGGATTCAAATTACTGACCAATCATAAGTTGTTATTGTTGTTTTTTTCCCACCAGATTAAAAAACGTTTTTGCACGCCCATTGTTTTCTGTTTACCTTTAAATTTTGCATGGCAGTGAGTCAAAACCTTTCTTCTCCCTTGCGATTCTTGAGATGCAGCCCAAACCAGAAATTTTTCACTTAAGTTGAACGAAGGTAAGAACTCCTTCTGAAGGCATGTGTTAGGTTTTTAGCATTTGTAAAGTTTCTCTTACTAGAATCTAGCAGAGCCCTATGCTGAACTCAAAGGAACACTTCGAACCTAAGGTACCTACATATCACCGTTTAGGAAGCAATGCACTGGCGTTTGTATCGTTTACAGCTATAAGTTTACTACAGACAAAATCGAGAAAAGCTAGTGGGACATTTTTTGTTTTTTGGATTAAAAATAGTAATTATTTCTGTTTTCCAAGTTTTAGCTGCGTTCATTTTCGTGGAATAAGAGCAATTACTGCGAATAGATTGAACATAGATGGATATCAGGTTAAAGGCCATTATAGCCTACCAAGCATATCGAAGGGTCCTGCTCATAGCAACCCAAATCGCTACATCTGCGGATTCACAAATTCAAATTCAGACTAGTAATCGTGCAAAAACTCAAAACTCTTTCGTTTGCACAACACTCATTGATGCTATCCTTCCAAGATCATTCGCGGCACTGCGTCTAACAAGCAAATGAATAAAGTTTTACGCAAATAAAATCAAACAGCAGTACATTGTTAACGACCCCTGCAACAGACATTTGCGATCTTCATGACAACTTATCTTTGCTTGGTGCTGTTCACAACTCCCCACTACGCCGTTCAAATCCATCAGCTAAGCAAGAATACTGATGTGAAAGCAAATACATGTGCAGTGTGCCGTGATTCAATAGGGCAGCGAAAAATTCACTGGACATTAACTTTTCAAGAAATGATTTTGACTCCGATTGTTTTCCAAAAACGCTGCAACTGAGAAAGGATTAACCAAGGTAAGCGTGGAATTTGGTGTTTACTTAGCAAGGAGTGGTGTTTCTTAAAAGATAGAATGGTGGTAACTGAACTTATTTCAATACACATTTTTTGATAATATTTATGAAAATAAGAGGCCCATATGCAAACCTTGTGAAGATCACAGGCATGCACTCTGCGAAAAAACAGATAAGCTTTTACGAAATGACTGGTAACCAAACTTCCCAAGAACTGGCGTGTGCTGCATTTCGCACACAGATCGGCTTGCGATATTTGATATCCACCACCAAGCTGACGCTTCTATTTGTCTTCTGCAACTGAAACAGGTAGCAACGAAGCCAGCAAACAGCTTATCTGCAATTTTAGAAGCTTTCTACGTTATACCTATCTTCTTCATCTCCTTTGCAGTGTGTTGCAAGACTTTGGTCACTTCTGTTCGCTGAGTACTTCAGTTCTAACTTTACGCCACATATCTGTTTGAAGAAAGAACTTTATTTCGTTTATTTAGTTATTTTCTTGTAATATTTGAACCAGGCACGAAGTCCATAGAGCACAAGCACACACTGTCTGCACAAAGCAGGTTGATAAAAACAGACACAGAATTTTTTGCAACGGCGTTGGTGGTAGAACCACAGAGTTACAGGCACTTTCTTAACACTATTGTGCGCTAACCCGTAACACTTGGTACAATACTACTGTACATCCAGAGTAGGACACTGAGTCCAACCCTGGTCAAGGCCAGGTGAAGTACGAAAGTATTGTGGCATGCACACGCCCTCAAACGAAAAAACACTGCAACGTCCGAGCACTCAGTTACAAAGTAGTAAAATGCGGTTGTATTGTTCAAAGAATAAGGACAAATATAAACAATGTAACTGCATCAAAGCGCGCAGCCATACGTTGCTAGATTTTCTGAATCGTTCAAGAAACAGGTGCACATTTTTTCTCAACAAGACCTCGAAGGTAGGAATGTTACATTGAACCTGATGACTACTAACACTCGCTCGCCACGGCAGGTTGCATAGAGCCCTGCACCCAAAGTTATAGGCAGGTTGTATAGAGCCCTGCAACCAAAATTATAGGCCACACGCAATTTCTGGATGTATGCCTTTCTGAAATTACACCATAATTGTGATGCATACATGGTTGTACATAAGGACCGAAAAAGTACATTTTATTGCATTTGAACATCGGGAAAAAGAAGCTCGCAGCTTGTTTGCTTCACAATATTGATATCGCAGTTGTCTCTAAATGTCTTTGTCATCTGAAAGTTCAGTATCTAATACAATCCCCAGGTATGTATCACCAAGCATTACATTTAAAATAGATTCATTAAACTTGTCGAACATTTTTTACATGTTAGTGGGAAAACAAACGCTTTCTGGAAATAAATTCCCAAAATACGTTTGAAACATAAAAGGCATAATTACCTTTTATGCTGTCAATCAAGTTTCGAAATCTCGTATGTTAAATGTCATGCGTTACGTTAAAAACTTCAAGACAATTGAGTTTCTTTCATCAAAAGTTTATAAAAAATTTTTGTAAATCCATTTTGACAGAGTATGAGCAAACAGTTGCTTTGGTGTAATATGATGCTCAACATGCAACCCAGGACATATCCTTCCTTAGCGCATCACCGATTCTGGCTAAGTGTTTGGCCACTGCCTGCAAAAGTTACACAAGTCATGGCGAGTGCGCGCAAAATAGTTTCAGATGATATGGCGCGCGGGTGTGGCCTTCGAATGATTACAATAGTTTGTATTGTAATTGCAGCTTCAGCTGAAGGTGTCGAACGATGCAAGTACAATCGGTGCTGTATAGAAACTACGTTTTCTCAGCTTATTCAAGGACATAATTATAATCCGAGGATATTAAATTATTGAAGGAGGAAAATATAATGCTGCTTAGGCTAAACAATAGCAACAAACTTGCCTTTCCTGGAAACAGTTTTGCTTTTTGCACAAATTATCGTATATCGTGTTACTTTGTTTTTCTAGAAACCATTATTATTTTGTTCACATAAAAATCTGGAGGTAATATAATAGGTTGCAAAAATATGTTTTTACGGATTATAACGTCTTAGAAAGCCATCGAAATAAACAAAAGCTTCCATACGAGACTCAAAAATTTTCAACTAGTTTAGGTATTTCTTGACAATTTCAGAAAGTACAATATTGTAGACATCAAAATTTTAAAAACAATCGGTTAATATGGAAGTAGAAATGGTTGCTATCCTGCCACGACTCGCAAGCGACGCACTCGGCCACTGGCGGTCGCAACTGACGAACAAAATCAGCCGCGTAAGACGCCTCAAGTTACTTAGACCTTATTTTTTTGACGCAAGGCTGCATCTCGTATTTCAACCGAAATTAGAGCTCCATTTCATGAATTTGATAGCAGCCTATAAACGAGTTAGCTGCAACCCGAGCGCTGGTGTCAAATGTCACTGGCCACGTTTCAGACACTCATTATATTTCTTCCGAAACGAGTCAGGCATAAAATGCACTGGATCGCACGCACTGTCTCCTGGAGGCGCCCACAGAGCTTCGGAAGCCATATGAAATAACTCGTTACGACAGTTTGCTATGTAGAGTGCAATACTTCTCTTAACGTCATCTCCCAATGACTGCATCAACTTTGAAACGTCCTTCCTGCTGCATGGAAAAACGGATCGTGTGGTAATTACGGATTCAATCTTGCCAAGTTTCCGAAAAACATTCACATTGCTAATTTTTTTTTCTGGTGCATGTTGCGATTTTCCTAATAAAGGAAAAACGAAAGTCCTCTGAATATATCTATAAAATGAAATACTTCGTTGTGCTTTGTGTGTCTCAGTTTTTAGAAATTTTCCCCATCAAGCCACTTGCTATTGTCGGTTAAAAACTGCAGTTTCAAACTGAAAAATTGCTAAACTGTAATTAACATTGATTGGACACAGTCTAATCTGTTGCCTTGAGGCAACAGATGCCAGTTGATCGCACACAGTGGCGGTTCTAAGGGGGGGCTGGGTAGGCCATGGCCCCCAGATTTTTGGCTGGCCTCCTGCTAGGCCCCCCAGTTTTGTGCTTGATTTCACGTTCAAGTTCGTTCGATTTTCATAAACAGCAGATAACTTTCAGCCAGCAAAATTTCAAACGATGGTTTTAGAAACCCTCTTGCCTGCATTCAATATTTACCAAGTGCATGATAAGCTGGGTAATTGGTTTTGACGATCGGGTAATGGGAGTTGTTTACAACGACACACACCAGTGGTTGTTCGGATCGTGCGTGAAATTTAGTCAGACCGCGGTTTTGGTGGTAAAAGGTTCGGTTCGAAGCTAAGAAACAGTCGTTATAAATGGGAAGATTGATCTATCGTGCATTTCAGTGTGAGGTAGAACTGGATTATGTTACTATCAGCAGATTGCTGCTTGTCCCAGTAGGAAAATGTTTGCGACAGCATTGGATTGGTGTAAGTTAATTTATCCGGATTTATCCTGTGTTCTGCTGCCTTGTGTCTCGTATGACCTCGAAGCATCTTAGGCAGCTGGTCGTGACTTCAGTTTTAAGTCTGCCTACACATGTCCTGCAACCTCATAGGACTTAATGGTTCAGGAGCAATTCTTTCCGGCATTTCAGCTCTTTGACCCTGAGGTCAAACATATCTATCAGAAAAACACTTGAAAAAATTCGCAAATGCGTATTCAATTGGTGAAAATGATTTAAAACATGAAGCACTTCTGGCAAAGAATTTGCTTCGGAAAGAGTTGCAGCTGCCTACATCGCTCGAACAATTTACAGGGTGTCCATGAAGTCTCTTTACAATTTAAAAAATTTGTTTCAAAGGCAGATGATGAGATATCGCAGAGGGTTGTTTTATATTAATCAGTATTTAATAAAGTTTATATCGACATTAAAATTAAAATTTTGTGTTTCAGATAAAATTTTGCGTGTTTAATAAATGAGTTATATGAAACCCTATAAAATGGCTACTCCTCAAGAAAAGGCGCAATGTGTATCCTGGTTTAAATTAATTTTCCGTTTGTGGGCGCTAAAAGAATTCCAGCGTAGATACTGGCCAGTGAAGGTAGGTTTCCTGTAGACTGATGTTGAAAATTCAGAACCGAGTCTTTCTACCAACACGTCCAAGAAGGGAGGGAGTGATTGAATTCCCTTTCATGGGCGAAGCGTAAGGAGGGGTGAAGCGAGTTGCGATGCGAGAGAAACGCATTGCAATCATCTTCATTGTTGAATACAGCGAACGTGTCATCGACGTACCGGAAGTACGCTAACGGCCTGTTGGCGAAGCTGAAGAGTTTCTCTTCTTGGTGGCCGACGAAAATGGGCTCACCATGGGCTCACCAATGGTGAGCCCATGGCCACGCCGTCGATTTGTCGATACATGTTGTTGTTGAAGCCGAATTCCACGGAGGAAGTGGCCAGCTGCATTAATTCTACGAAGATGTCGCGTGGAAATGATGGCTGCGGCAAGACATTGTTGTTGTACAGGGCGTCGGCGCAAGATTTGTATGGTTTCGGCAAGCGGAACATCGGTGAAGTGGCTGGAAATGTCAAAGGAACAGAGGAAAACAGAGGAGGGATAAAAGGTAAAGTTTCTGACTTCTTTTACAAAGGTAAAAGAATCCAACACGCAGTTGACAAACAGGTCTTGAAGGACTGGTTGGAGAAGACTGGTAAGCCATTTAGCCAGCTCATGCTGGGCCGATCCTGTCATTGACAAAATTGGACGTAGGGGTACATCTTTCTTGTGAGTTTTCGAAGGCCGTACATGCGCGGTCGCTGCGAGCCAGTGGGTCGTATTGCTTTGTACTCAGTTTTAGAAATTATTTTTTCATTGCTCAGTTGTAGCAACCGTGGTTGTATCAGTGTTTCTATTTTAGCGGTGTTGTCATTGTTGGTGGCTGGTCCAAGATCGAGGAATTTGGTGGTGTCATTTAGAATTGTCTTCATCTTGTCGTTGTACTCGTTCGTGTTGAGGATAACGACACTAGCTCCTTTGTCTGGTTTAGTTATGAGGATTTCTTCATTCATCCGGAGAGACTTGAGAGCCTGAAAACATTCTTTTGTTGTTAGGAAGTCACCCCAGTCTTTGTGGCTTCCACAGTAAGCGTGAGCTTACCTAGTCGCCTCGCCTACACGTTCCATGGATCGGAAACGTTTCGACGAGGTTTCGAAAAGTCGCCTACACGTTCCATGGAGAAGTCGCCTACACGTTCCATGGATCGGAAACGTTTCGACGAGGTTCGAAAAGCAGATCACGTCTGCAGTGAAACGCTGCTTCTTTTCCGTCGAACCACGTGTTGTTTTTACGACCCGGCAGCTCTTACCAGCAACAAAGAAAGACGTGCTACCTTCCCATCATCAAAGCAACGTGATTTACCAATTTCTGTGCCACTGTGACAGTCGGTACGTTGGTCGCACGTCTCAACGCTTAGAAGAGCGAATCAAACAACACATGCCAAAGTGGATTGCCAATCCTCCCACTCCACACATCCGTCAAAACCTTCCCCACCCCGGTAAGACCACCAGCCCCCACAATTTCACCAATCGGCTATCGGTCAACATCTTCTTGACAACGCCCAATGTGCCTTACATTACAATCAAGACAAGTTCTCTGTTCTCGCTCGAGCTCGCACTCCATGTCATCTCTCTGCCCTAGAAGCGACTTTCATCAAATCTCTGAATCCCCTTCTCTGCAAACAAAAAATTTCGTTTACGCCCTGACAGAATCGTCGCCAGAAAGTTTCCAATAGGGGGGTTTTGCGGTTCTGCGGGGGGGCTTTGCGTTTGTGCGGGAGGGCTTGACATTATAAAATTAACCAAAACTCCACAGATTTATAGTGTTTCACGTTTCAATTTGGGGGGGCTTGGAGCTTTGTTTGGGGGGAGAAGCCCACCAAAGCCGCCCCGTGGCGACGGGACTGCTCCCTGAAGATCTCCTAAACCTTTTTCGACGAAGTTCGAAAAGCAGATCAACTCTTTCCATTGGCTAATTGCTTCAACTAATAAGAACTCTTCTTTTCCGATCTCCTAAACCCTTTCTCATTGGTTACTGTTTCAAACAATGAGAACTTTGCTTTCCTGTTTATAAACCAGTTCGGTTGTACCTCCACTTCATTCTGACGATGTCCCTTGAAGAGTGTCAGACGAAAAGCTTTGGGATGAATCTCCTACTTCACGCCATCTTCAAGTTCTGTACCACCAAACGCTTATTCAAATTTTCTAGCCATTAACTGCCACGTAAATCGTCTCACAACAGTCATCTTCTACGTATTTTTTCAATAGAAGACATGTTTCCACTGTTTTGCTCAAGTTACTAAACAAATTTTATAAGTTTTGGCAATGCTCTACCGAAGACTGTATGAAGTCTTGTTTCAAGGCAATTTCGCTAATGATAAGACATACAGTTAGATAGGTTTGCGCAAGGGCGTACGCAAGGAGGGGGATTTTGGGTTAAAACCCCTCCTTGGGCATGATATTTTACAAAACTTTGTTACCTGCGCAAAGAAGATTAATTGTTTTGGCATACTTTTTGGTTGTTAATTTGTCGACTTAATGCAAATACCACGGAATAAATTTGCACGCAAATTTCAAGGAACATTGTAAATGGGCCAAAAAGTAATAATTATTTTTTGGTGGGAATCCGGGCTATCGTTTGCATCCAGAAACTACGCCACCACTTTTTGCAGACCCTCCATCCACCACGCATGTTTAAGATTGTGTTCCGCGATAGTTCGCTTATCTGAAACAATTGTCTTTATTATGTCTGCTAAGGCTGATCAGCGCAAGCGCTGACCGCAGTGGCTACATTAGCAATTTCTGTAGCATGATAGAACTGTTGCACGAGCTCAAAAAGAGCTTTTTTAAACATAGAAGCATTCAGGAAGTTGATAATGTCTCAGCAGGAAAATGAAAACTAAAGTTTGCTGGACTTGTATCCATAATAAAAAATTGAAAGTTTTCTCGCGTACTTCACGTGAATTCTCAATTCTTGTGTGGTTTTGCAAGATTCGATCTTACAAACCGGGGTATGAGCCAGCCGGTCCAGCCACACGCTTTCTACGCTCGACTGCTCGTATTCGACAAGACATCAGCGCAGCCTCATTTTGCAGCTGTAAATTGAGG
>Ga0210059_1010556_pt1 | contig 14226 bp, 5 predicted proteins | sample Ectturendosymbi2_FD_188042 | JGI IMG/M metagenome (GOLD analysis project Ga0210059, IMG submission 188042) | Ecteinascidia turbinata endosymbiont from Florida, USA - Sample 2 (SPAdes) (version 2) | ecosystem: Host-associated > Tunicates > Ascidians > Unclassified | place: Key West, Florida... | reverse complement strand
CAATCACTTGACAAAAAGTGATAAACGGGGTTGGTTGACCAGATGACCGCCACGGTCTTTCGCCAATCCTATGTGACACAGCGCCCCTCTTTGTTTACACTGATCAGCTATTGTGCCATTGTATTCACATTTGCTCTAATGTTCACTAATGGTTGGTTTACTGCATGCGATGGCTTTTATGGTGCTTCTGCTTATTGGCTGAGTCATATGAAACAATAAACCATTACCATTACCATTACCGCGATCTCTGTGTTATATGAATTATGAATTTTCTATAGTGTACAAACACATAGATACCAAGATCAATGCTGTGTGTTTTACGGAAAATATTGAAATATTAGGTTCAATATGACGGTGATGATTGCACAGAAATATAGTAGAACACATCAATTGGGTTTTATCAGAGCTGTCAGCTGGAGTACACCAAACGGTGAATCGCATTGGTCGCACAAGCATATCACTCTTAAGTAGAACACATCGATTTTCATGCATTGTATAAGATAAGAAGTATTGGTTACAGTGCGATTTGATGTCTTTTTTAAGTTGCTTAACGTTAAAAAGACGATAAATTGTAAGGTAAGATATATATTGCAAGGTATGGTAGCTGAACAGTTTTCTTGCACATTTCTGCTCTTTAAAAATGCTACTAATTTTTAGCTGCTGGGCATCGTGCATGCAGCCCCAGCCCAGCCTCTATTGATATCCTCTTACAGTAACAAAACATGTTTGGCCAAAATTAGCTTAGGCTACTTCAAAAAACGATTTACAATTTATTTTTACTGCTGATGGGTGGAGGATCTGTCCTTTCAATCTCCCCTTGTCAGCTCCTGCATGCTGTTGGGTACCCTTTCGATTGTCCAACCATCATTTGTCTAATAGCCTTTCCAAACATCAATCAAACTTACAAGCATAATAATTATCGAAGCCAACTACAGAAGATTTCAAGATATCCAAAAGAAAACGACCAGACGTCTTTCTAAATACATACCCGTGTACCAATCTACCCTACAATGTGATGTCTGCATACCTAATCATCTGGTGACCAGGCCTGTAACTACGGGGGGAGGACTTCGACCCCTGGAAAAACTTTCTCCTCCCCTGAAAAAATGTCTTGGACATATTGCATGCATAACCAGTGTTCTCGTACATGCTTTCGACGTAATCTTTGTGCCTCCCTCAGAATATTATTCGCCCCTCCTGGTGTCCAAAGCTGGTTACGGGTCTGCTGGGGACTGTTGCCTAGTTACTTCTGTCAGTTAGGCCACTCAGCTCAGTCTTTTCACAATCAAAATTTTCAGGTTTATCATCAAATTGTACTCGGCGAAATTAATGTCAAAAGCTTTATTCTAGTGCTATACATGCATAACAACACGAAAATGTATTTGAGATTAAACAGAAATCAAAATTGAACAAGGTGTATTGGCAAATAGCACCACGTTTTACCTGAAATAACACGAAAAGAATGTCCAGCAAAACTGGTTTTACGTAGGCTCATAGGTGGCGGAACCAGGGGGACCGCATGGATTTAGGCTCCCTCACTTTTTTTCTAGGAGGGCGCGGCCTTTCCACTTTTAAATTTCGAACTTTGCCAAAAAAGTTTAAGTAACACAATTCGAATTGGGTCCATTGTTAAAGATTTATGTGCTCAAGTCAGTGTAGTGTATGGTAGATAGGGTGTTGTGTAGATAGGGTCGTTGACGGCTTATCAAATTTTGAATAAAATTGCTTGAGCAAACATGCGGACAAAAGTTAATGACATCAAATTTCAGTGCTTGTGATGTCACAGTTGCCAATTCAAATCACAAAAACTTTCTATTTTTTTTTAAGTGCACTTGTGCCCCCCAACTTTGAAAATAGTTCCGCCACCCATGCGTAGGCTACCTGGAAAGCAAAAGTTTCGCACTTGGATGTAAACATTGCTGCATTGTGAGTATAAATATCTTTTGAATTAACTAGTCACCCTTGTCGTGGCATACAAAAAATAAGGCTAAATGTATAAGCTATCTTTAATTCCTGGACAAGTCATTAAGTCTTGAGCTATAGGACAATATACAACCAGGTCAATACTTCTCTAAATTTTTGATGGAAATCTTGTTTTCTAATGGTTGGAGACAGTCTTTTGCAAAACTACCCATCCTAAAACTAAGTCTCCACAATAGTGTTGCTGTTTGTCTTCGGAAATAACTTCGCAGAGGTTTGCCTGAAAATGCAACTTTCTAACATTATAGACGTGCATCTTCAAATTTTACGCTGTCTGTTTCTCAATACGTGAAAACCAACGTTACAGTAAAGTCAGTTAGCCAACGTCTTTGCACGAAACAAATCACAGCTGTACTGTGGTCTCACGTGTGCAGCCGAGCTTTACTGTTTCAAGACAGTGACCTTTGTTGCAGTAAACCACACTGGATTAATGTTGGAAAGAGGCAGTTAACAATCTTTTGCGGTCTCTAGAAACTTGCAAAATGCTAAAAATTAGTTTTGAAGTAAAAATTTATAAAAATATCAGAATCAGTGACACCACACCAAACTCTGTTTCAACATCAACATTGCTATGGGTTATACCTAACATGAAATACTCTTCACACAAAACGTGACAAACGTCATATTTAGTTTTGAAACCTCTCCAAATACAAACCCTAAGAGAAAAAAGTGGGGGGGACATGGCATGTTATGTCATGCCCGTCTAAAAAAGTGGGGCGACACGTCCCCTGTGTCCCCCACCAAATTGCCCCCATGCTACAGTGTACAAACACATAGATGCCAAGATCAATGTTTGTAGGTTTTGCGGAAAATATTGAAATATTAGGTTAAATATGACGGTTATGATTGCGACAATATGACTATTTTTCACTGGTGAAGCAAATAAGTAGGTCCAGTTGTTGGTCTCGTTCTCCCTTGCATCAAAAGTCTATCCCGCGATGTTTGTGGCATATGAATCTGCTACAGTGTACAAACATGTAGATACCAAGATCATTGCTGTGCGTTTTGCGGAAAGTTGTTTTTTATGAGTTTGAAATGTCCTGTGTTTCGCACATCGTCTTGTGAATAGACATATTCTAATGGGATTTACACCACTTCATTTTGCATTGCTTTAAAATTTCTGAGCGTGACACTGGTTCTGGGGGTATTTGCCAATGCAAAGTTATGATAAAGCCCTCAAAAATCTTTTTTTGTTTGCCAATTCAGCCGTGAAATTTTTATCACGAACCTCGCATCCATTGAAAAAGTCGGCTGGATAATGTCGGGCTAGTTTTACCTTGGTCAACTTGACTTCACGTTGGTCTGGCTACCAAACCGTACACTGGTGCCACGCCTAGTGATTTTTCACTAGATCTGGTGATTTTTGACTCACCTAGTGACCTAGTGGTTTTTCACTGCCATCTAGCAGAGATGATCACTAACCGGTTTGCCGGTTGGATATCTGGCAGGATAGTGAATTTGCAACCGAATACGGATATCCAAAAACTGTTTTCAAACGGGAACTGGATACGGATATCCGAAACGCTTTTATCGATATTTCGAGGATTCAGACTTCTGGAAAAAGTTGCACATTGCACAATTATTCATTTATTATTTTCAGAAGCATCTTTTCAACCGTCTGTGCCATGACTCCGAGTCAGTCTTTGGTGTAATCTCTGTACCGTAGTGTAATCTCATTCGCCTCTTAATCTGCTACTTGGACACGCCAAATTTGTTAGCCACGCCAAATTTGTTGTATCTGGACACGTCAAATTTGTTGAATCTGTTCCGGGTTTGTCAAGATACTAGGGCTCTTTCAGTATGCATCAAAGGACGTTGTTTGCTGCGTACCTGGACTAAGGCTAGCTAGTGCAGATCTACTGTGATCTGTAATCTAGACTAGCAGAGTAATCTAGCTCTTTTTCATTAATCATGATATGCAAAATTGTTGCTTTGTGACACTGACTTGTTAGACTGGATTTTTAGTCAGTCATTTCAATATGAATGACATATTTTAAGCCAGTGTATTGTTTTGAATGCTGTTTTGGTTTGAACATTGCTACAGTATGTAGTTACAGGTAGGTTTGGTTAACTTAAAGTGCAACAATGGGTAGGATTAGTAAATGAATTATGAATGTGAACTAATGGATAATGCTAAAATCTAACCATTGTTACCAAAGAAATGGCAAAATTAACGATATTTTAACTCAGATGGGTCGTTTCCATGTCCAAAAATATATTTTGCTTGATTAAAACTTGCGTTTTTAAACAGAAAATCTCTTAAAAAAGCATTGAAATTTTGACCTTCTCGCCGGCAGTCAGCACTCGATGCTAGTCAAACATGGCTTCAATCAACCGATCATTGCGTTCATATCCGTACAAAAATATTTAATGTTCTTACTGAAATGGATATTTTATATGTCCAAAAATATATTTTATTCAATTAAAACTTGCGCTCTAATCTGGAATAGCTTGGTTTGCAGGGTTGATCTTGTAACATTTTTGCCGGCAGTCAACACTCAATGCCAGTCAAACGTGGTTTCAATCACCGATCATTGAGCTCATATCCGTGGAAAAATTATTAAGATTGTAACTTAAATGGGTCATTTGCGTGTCCATCATTACATTTTTCTTGATCAGAATTTGCGCCCTCATCTTCAAAAGTTTCCCCAGTCGTACGAGGTTTTTGCTGTGGTACATCCTTGCATACACTGAATGTCCATTGATCAAAACTCTTTCAAACGCGTGCAACAGCGAAGCACGTCCATATTATTTTGAAAATGTTTGGGAAATTGTTTGAAATTCCAAAAAATATACATGAAAGCAGTCATTCATGGTCAAATCAACAGCGGGATAAAACTGGAACAAAAAGCAACAAGACATGCATTTACTGTAATTGTAAGTAGTATATGCTTCGATATAAAAACGTGATTTAATGTTAGAATGTTCCGCGATTTCGTTTGTAGAAATCACTTTTTGTCACCGCAAATGATCTGATCAGCCGAGCATTTAATTTTTTAAATTTATTTTTGGACCTTTGTTTCGTCATCTTACTTCATCAGGAAATAGTTGTTGACCACTGGAAAAGAGCAAAAGTTCATCAAACAGCTAAATGTTTTGAAGTTACAGTATGAAAACATTTCAATTGATAAGAGGTTACCAAAGCGGAATCTCTTATAACCGCGAGATCACAGCCATAGCTAAATGCGACATTCGACCAAGGTCAAAATTGAGAGCTAGGTCTTTTCATTGCACTGTCACAAGTGGGATTCACATAATGTCCCATATTATTTCGATACAAAAGTAAAAATTGATAGATTATCGCATTACACAAAACACACTGGAGCAAATGACATCCACGGCGTGATACGTAAGGCTACACCAGTTTGGGTAAACAGTTGTTTGTAACAGTTTTAGCGCTGCTCTACGACACACGACGGAAAGACTTTCACCAAGTTCAATTGCAGATTGGTGCACCGCATCCTACATTTCCTACGTGTCTGCTGTTGTTACGTTCATGAGAGCCTTTGAAAAGGTCATTCTAAAATAGCATCAAAGGAAGGGCCAGATTAAGGGGGGAGGCAACGGGGGCAATTGCCCCGGGCCCTCAACCCTAAGGGGCCCCACGTGAAGACATTTATTTGTTTTAAAAAAATATTCCTTTTAAAAATTATCGTGATTAAAAAGAGATGCAAGAATACAACTCTATATTCCAATGTTGCGTTGAGTATCATTAATGATTTTTCTGCAAGTTTGACTTTCTGGCAGTTTTAAAAACCACTACTGAATGCAAATATTTTCGGTTTTGTTCAATGCATACAGTATATATTTGAATTTTGCTTGTAGCTTTTCCTAATAATCGTTCTTTTGGCATGGGTTTACCTACTCATTCATCACGCCTACTGCACAAATGTCGCGAAAACGATACTATTTGCGTGTTAGCAAAGCTAGTTCTGCTTTGGTTGAGGTTTGTTCTGCTGTAGTATCAATGATTCCGTAACTTCTTGTGCCGTCTGTGGAGGTAGCCGCAACCGAACTGTGACCTTTGTTTCGTCATAAAGGTAACGTATGATGGAAACGCACTTTTCCCATGACTACTGTTCTTGCGTTACATCATAAACATATGAAGCTAGTCAAGTCATTTACACCACATGTTATTGCGTGTTCCGTCAGAAAATGTTTTTGATCAATCGGTTTGCAGAACGAAAGAGTAGAAAGCGAGATTGCAGTGTTTAGCTAGCCGTGCGCTTAACATTCAGATTTAACAAAAATTCTAATAATTTATAATGTTTCATAGTTTGATTTGGGGGGCTTGGGAAGTTTGTTTGGGGATGCTGAGCCCACCAAACCCCCCGTGGCGACGGGACTGGTTCAAGTATGTAATTACTTAATCACTTACTTGAAAACTTTTATTAAGTAATTTTACCGTCACTTTATTTTTCAAGCAGACTTGGACAACTAAATAATTACAGTTTTCTACTTCGATGAATTAGAGCGAAATGACGGTAATTCTAATCCAATTTGCTAAAAGCTTCAGTGCTTAATTTTAGTTCTAATTTCCAGTTTTGCTAAAAATGCTAATTTTTCCAACGATATTGTTACAGATGAAACAAGAATGCACCCTTGTGCAATGAAAGTGTAACAAAATCGTCAAAACTGCGACGCTGCAATCTGCAGGGCCGGCCTTAAGCCAACGCAACCGATGCAGCTGCGTTGGGCACTGTGGGGGGTCCGTGCCTCTGGGGCCCCGTGCCATAGTGTTTGGGTAGATTGTTCATTTTTGCCAGATACATCTTGCGCTTGATAATTCAGGCAGAAACGCCACGTGAATTTCATTGTTAACAAAGAACGCTCTCGTCAGAACAAACAAATTTCGTCTCGAACGTTAGCAAAAGTGCTCAATTCTCGTGTTAGTGCTGCACTGTATATCTGCGCTCTACCACGATCGTAACACGGTTGACTGAACACAATGACGTCATAAAATCACTGCTCAGAGGGGCCCCGCGCCTAGGTCTTGCATTGGGCCCCGCATCTACTAAGGCCGGCCCTGGCCATCTGCAACCATGCAGCTATGCTGGAATAAAATGGAAATGACCCGATTGGTCCACGGCCCACACCTGCATCATGTGCCAAGCTCTACATGTTAGACAATTCGCTGTCCACCCACGGAAGATATACCCAATTCCCGATTTACCATTAACCTTAAGCCCTGGGAAAATGTGGCCCTCAATTGTTTTTGTTGATTGTTTTTATTACAAGTAACTACCGAATAAAATTTATCAAAATTTCTTCTAAAATGTATCAAAATTTGACGAAATATCTGTTCAGCCTTAGACCTGGAGTGCCTTCAATCCGTCCCTGGCAATACCTTACAAAAACCGTAATGCTTGCTTAAATCTGGCCCTTTCCGCGGGCCTCAAAACTTCAGATCCTGGGCCACTTTTAGGCGCGCGGGCCTTGGGTTGCACACCCCTGTTTTAGGATTTTGGAAAAACGATCATCTTTTCCCTCTTCTGAAGGTTGCTGCTCGAGAACTCCTGGGTGTGACAGCGACATCGGCTCCGTCGGAACGTATTTCGGTGTTGCAGCCACAATGCTACGTAGCCCTAAACCAACCAAAAGGGAGAGTCGAGCCATCGACCCTCGGCATTAACAGCAACATAGTTTTAACTCGACCAGGGCTACCACGCTATTCCTGTCACGACTTCAACGTTATATGTGGCGTAATCACCACGCTACATCAGCCACGCAGGCGAATTGTGCGAAACAAATAGCGCGAAGCATGCCAATCTTGGCGTACAAATATTTGCTATTCTCGTGCTTATGACTATGAGAATGAATCCACATTTGGACATGAATTGAACTTGGATTAAAGTTGCTTTAATTTGAGCAAATGTAATTCTAATTCTAATTTAGTTCAATTTGTGGTTTTCGCAAATCCGCTAATTTTAATTCTAGTGCAATTTGTGACATCTGAGTTAGGTCTAATTTTTATTCTAATCTAATTTAGAAAAATTAAAAAAATTCTAGTTGTCCAAGTCTGGTTTCAATTTGCTTTAGAAAAGTTAAGAGTTTGGAAGCCAGGTCTGTTGCCGTAAACGCAATATTATACATGACATGCATCATATCTAGAGTAACTTAAAGTCAGAAAAGTCATATTTCTTTCTGTGCTTCAGGAAGCTATGAAACGAATTTTGAAACAAAAATCGCACCCCTACGAAATCTATAACAAACGTTATAATGTCATAAAAAGTCATACTTTTCATGTTAGGTCGTATTTTGCATATTTTCAACCTAATTCAATGAGGAAACCTTTGAAATAATCTCAAAAGATCAGGTGAAGCTACTATATCGCTAGATTTAAGCTGCATCCTGCAAATTGAACCCGCTTTGGCACCGTGCAAGGAATCTTCTTTGTACTTTTAAGCAACCCTAACAAAACGGAATGAATCCAAAGTGTATCCTACTTACAATTGTAAATTTTGAACTATCAGCATGCTTCGCAAAAAGCTACTTCACAGCGAACGTATTAGCAAATCTGCCGTTCTATTGTGAGCACTTAAGATAGTATATGACATCACATAGCATTTTGTGAAAAGACAGATTTCGTTCCACTTCTGGATCTAACTCTGATTCTCTTTTAACGAAGGAGTGTGTCATCTGTCATTTTACGAAGTTAGAAACAAAAGTCACAATGTCAAAGGTGAACATCGCAGAGATCAGTCATGATTTTTTTCAAGGTATCAGCTTTCGCTTTTTTTCTGAGATTTCGTGTTTTCTAACGATTTTGTATGGAACAAAGCCATATCGTTTGTGATAAGAGAACAAGTCCTCCATATAAAAATAGGTCGTATATTCATAAAACGAGCTACAGCCCACGTTGAAAGCTTTTGTCGGCGCTATGCAAGAAAACAAGTGATAAAGAATGCGATCATTGCGCTCATATCCGTACAAAAATATTTAATGTTTTTACTGAAATGGATATTTTATATATGCAAAAATATATTTTATTCAATTAAAACTTTTTTTCCACGGATATGAGCGCAATATTCGTTTGATTGAAGCCATCTTTCACTAGCATTGAAGGTGAAGCCATCTTTCACTAGCAATGAAGGTAGCATTGAATACAATTTTGTTGAACATATTTTTCCATTTTTTGAAAAAGTCATATAGGCCGATACAGTGCGTGTAGTGGAAAAAGCAGGCAATACTGTTAAAATCAAAATCACCATTGCATGAAAAATGAAAATCACCATTTGCTTTACATCGGCAAGTTTCTTCTTACGTGACCTGTCACTTTGCGATACCAATCTCTTTGTTCGTTAGTTCGAGCGTATCTTCAGTTCATATTTTCTCATCATTTCAGTTTTAATTTTCTTGGTTTTCTCTAATACCACAACATACCGTAACGCAGAACAAATACATGCCAAGGCTACACTTGCTTACGTTGTGCGAGACGGGGTCAACGCATGACTTCATGTTGATAGGTGTTAAAAACGTGAAAATCATTCGCAATATGTCCATGAACAATGAAATACAGAAATCATACAATCGTACAGGCATAGTTTCTTCTGATATGTAAGACGAGAATGCATTGAAATGTTTCCTCATATTTACAAAATGCAGGTTAAATTTTAGCGGTGAAGTGTTTGTCTCATCTTGTACACAGCAATTACATGGTGGTCGATGTGCGATGGTCATCAATGACGATTACAGCTCGTTGTAAAATAAGAACCCTTTCCGCAAAACCAAATAAAACAAAAGTATCAATAAAAATAAGCTACAAACGTTGCTTAGTTAATCGTGTCCAAGTTCGCTTCACTTGAATCAGTTTGAATGCAAAACATCTAAACATCTAACGATTTTTTCTTTCACCGGCACGAAACTAAGCATCACAGCTCGATCGATATTTTGCAGATTAAAAAGAAAGTAAGACGTTCACGTCGTCCAGTGTCTTGTCTACAAGCTCTTCTATTTAGTTTAGTCCACTTCCTCTATGCATCAAGCAAACTCGCTAACAATGATCTTGCGAGTTTTTAAGCAGATTTTTTTGCAAAGAGGCTTCATCGAGTGTTCAGCTATTGAGTGTGATGTAAAAAAGTGTTTGTAGAAGTACTGTAGTGTAATTAAAATCCACCCATCTCATGATTATATTTCCCTTAATATTAGGAGATTAAGGTTTCCAACCCGGCCAGCTCGTCTTTTTCAAACCAAATTCTGACAGTCGGACTTTCTTTCAGCATCATGTAATAAACGTTTGCATCCCGACCTTCTCCTAAAACAATCTGGCCGTCTCACGATCGACCATCATTCAGAGTTACGTGATCAATATCTGTAGGTTGGCGTATTATTCTGCTTCGTGGTAGCTCGCGCAGCAAAGAATTCCACTGCGTGTAGTAGGCTGCTTAAGTCGTCATTTTCAAAGCAGCTCGTCCTTGCAATATTGTATCAAATGGCCCGCCATGTTGCACAGCCTGATGAACATCTGAAGCTGGCTATTTCAATAATATTTAACGCAGTCCGCCCTTGCATCGAGCGGTCCGCCATTTTGTATAGCGTGATGAACGTCTGAAGCTGGCTAAATAATAATTCCGCCCTGGTGTCGAACGGCCCGCCCTTTTCTACAGCCCGCCAGCACATATTTATGTGCAGCCCGCTGGCCTGCCCTGTTCTGCGTCCCGCCAGCCCGCCCTTTAGTGCAGTCCGCCGGCCCGCTCTGTTATGCAGCCCGCCCTTTAGTGCAGCCAGCCAGCCATCTGAAAATTCATAATTTTGAATTGGAAACACGGCCCTCCGTTTAGTGTTATCCCAACATTAGATTATCTTAGGTCATTACTTGTCAATCTGAAACAATTTAGTGATGAAAGGCACTGGTGCTAAACAAGCTGCCATTGTTAAGTCCTAACAAGGAATTCTTGCAGGTCTAACATAATAATATTAGGTTGTTGCAAATGAAACTACTTTCTTAATAATAATATGTATGCACTACATACCAATTTTCATTTTTTTGTGGTGGAAACAAACAATTTCTACCATGTTACTGTTTTTCAATTTTCATTCTGACAGCCAGCCCACAGATTCATATTATTATTGTGACGGCGCATTGCATCACATGCCTGAAGCGCGAAATAGGGAAGTGCCTCAAAAAGGCAGCTATGCACAAGCAACATTTAGAGTGAACCTGGTTGAATGGGGAATCTTTGCTGTTGCTTGCCTGTTGCACTAGCAGACTTGATGTTCTTTCCAGTGCATGTTCAAATCTCCCATGAAGAGCCGCAACTAAACTGGTGGGCAATTTCAACCGTTTCAGAACACCGTATCGTATGCTTTACGATGCTAGCCTTATGTGTTTGGGACAAAATGGTAGACTTAGTTTATCACAACCAAAACTTGCAAACTTTGCTAATGGTATAACTATAGACCAGGGGTCTCGAAACTACGGCTCGTGGGCGAAATCCAGCCCATAAAGCTATTTTGTCAATAAAGAAAAAATTATTAAACCGGTATACGAAAAACTTGTTGGTTTAGTAGAATGTGACATATCCCGAAACAGTCACATTATGTAAAATGTCTGGCCCTCGAATTTCTGTGTGTAATAGTTTACGAGTCCCTCAGACAATGAAGTTTGAAGATCCCTAGTAAAGGCCATTGTCAATCGCATCCTGTTTTTTAGTTCCTTTGGAACTCTTGACTTTTGAAGTGCATATATATAAGCTACACCATGTTTTATTGTAATAAATACTGATTTACAAAGAAGGTTTCATCATCATACTTTTTTTGTACCTTGAAACAAGTGTAACTAGTTACATACAAATACCCATCTTTGATATCTTTGTGATATGAGGTACATCTACATGGTCATTTTCAAAGGTATTGTGAATGCTACATTTAGTGATGGATTCATTAGCTACATTATACAACCATTAACAAAACAAATAATCAAGAGCAATGAATACAAAAATAGCAATGGGAAGCATAAGTAATGTATAAAAATCATACACAAAACATTCATTTATAACATCAATACGGATGGCATGATGGTGGGAAAAGCAATGTGTGAAGAGTCGAAGGATATACAGATGAATAACTGAGTCATGCACACAGGCACAAGAAAAGTATGACAATGTAGGTCATGAAGCAAAAAACCATGCAGCAAACGTGACATTGCAGAACAGAGGCATGTAATAGCTCTAGGCAAAAAACAATGTTTGTTAACACAGATGATGACGAAGCATCACAGTTACCTAAGGGCCATTATGGAGTACCACAGTTATGTGTATTTCCTGCAGGGCATGTAGCATACCCGGGTTAGATTGAAGAGACAAGGGTGGAAACAGATTATAAAATAACAACAAAAAGTAATCCAATAAGCATTGGGTAAATAAAAACAAAATACGGTTAGTTGAAGAGTGAAGTAAATGGGTCTAGGAACAATAACAATTCATTCATATTCCCATGACATATATCCACCTATCACATGTGTTATGTTGGAGTCTTGACACTGACATAATTCTTCACAATTTAGCTTCAAAGAATTATGGGCTTAGGAATTAGTCTGAACTGTGAAGTCAATGTTTGTGAGGTCCTGGAGGTGAACATCATTCCGTTTGTCTTGAAAGCCTCGTATTGGCCACAAGTACTATAGTAGAATTAGCCAAATTCGTCACCACAAGGGGATTAGAAAAAAGTGACTAATTAAGCAAAGTGACGAATTATGCAAACACGTGAAAATTCTATCATAGCAGCTCGTATACTTTAGTACAGTAACTTGTATACATAGTGCCTTTATTTCTAGTAAAATACAACTTCATAACGTTATGGTTGTTTACTAAATTAAACTCTTTAATTCCTCTACTCTATCTAGACTCTTCCATTTAATCTAGCACCTTTCAAATATTTAATAAACCAGACTTTCTGCTTTCTTTCAATGGGGAGTTGGGTTGCTCTTCACACCTGATGTATAAATTGAATAAACAAAGTGTGAGGTGCAACAATTCTCATAGTAAGATCATTAATTTTTTTAAATTCCCACACGTGTTAAACTAGGTGCTTAAAAATCAAAAGCGAAACTGCAAGTGACATATTAGCTGAACAAAACGCTTCTCAGGGATAAAAAGATGTGATGAATTAGATGATGGCGAATTAGACAAACAGAAATGTACACAAAAGATAAGAATTCTGCTGGAATGGACGTAGAAGTGATGGTGATGAATTAGACAAATTCCACTGTATTTATAAAATGTTTGCTTAGGTATGTAACCTAACCATGTGTATTTTTATATCTAATTAGTATTTCTTATTGTGGAGAAATATTGTTATTTGCTATTCAGCAATGCTCAGTGTTGTAGACTAAATAAAAATTTTAGGTTTGCAATATCACAGATGAAAGCAAAATACTGAACGTGCCAATTCTTTTATTCTTAATTTTGGGTTAAGATGACTGATAAAGCAAAGAAACCTGAAAAGGCATTTATTAACATCTTTGCTACCATGCGCCAATTGTCAGACAATTGTTACTAGGAAATTGATTTCACGTAACACTATGAATTGTAAGTCCTTGAATGTTATTCAGATAGAATTATTGTAGTCATGATGTGGTAAATGCAATGCAAGAACAAATTTTCCAAGCATAAAAAATTCTGATGTTTTGGCATATCAGCAGTGTTCTTTAAATAATTTATACCTGTCCAGTAATGTCATTAAAATGTACTTCAGAAACAATCTGTTGACAACCAGTTTTTTCAAACCAAAGTACCTTCCACAGAATGTGCTATCAACTGCACTATTAACAGTGCATCCCAGTTGTCTTTAACAGACTGTTAAAAAAAGGATAGATCAAAAAAGGTTCTTGGCATGCATTTTGACCAAGGATGCTGCAAGCAGTGGCTAACATGAGTGCTGTGCTGCTTAACTCTTTGGCGTCCGGCTGGTTTTGAGGATTTTCGTAAAAAAAAACGCCTAAACGCACGTGGCTTTGCACGGGAATTTCTCCAGTCCGGTATGCTCTACAGACCCAGTAAAAGTCTCAAAAGACGTGGCAAGTCTTCTACTCTGTACTCAAACAAAAATTTTTTGCTTGGGGATTGCAGGTTTTTTTGTGAGTAACATCATAAGTGGAGGACTATTAGGCTACCTTAGCCCACTTTGCCTAGCCCCGGGCGCCAACCGTTAGGTGGTAGTATTTCGCTGAAGTTTTTACTGGAAACTAGGCTACAATCCAAGTCTTTTGATACTTTGGATGACCTGCTGGGGTTTCGGGTTCAAAAG
>Ga0210059_1010555_pt1 | contig 14227 bp, 6 predicted proteins | sample Ectturendosymbi2_FD_188042 | JGI IMG/M metagenome (GOLD analysis project Ga0210059, IMG submission 188042) | Ecteinascidia turbinata endosymbiont from Florida, USA - Sample 2 (SPAdes) (version 2) | ecosystem: Host-associated > Tunicates > Ascidians > Unclassified | place: Key West, Florida... | reverse complement strand
TGAGCAGTAGTCATTTTATGGGGGTTCGATTCATATAACTCAATCATTAAACATAAAAAATTTTAATTAAGAAATTTTGTCTGAAACAATAAATTTTAGTGTCAATAAAAACTTTATGAAATATTGAATAACATAAAAAAAACCTCATTGCGATATCTCATCATTTCATTTTTTAATAATTTTTTTAAATTGTAAAGAGACTTTATGGACACCCTGTATTACGAAACCTAAAGAGAAAAATGTGGGGGACGCATGTCATATTATATCCCCACTGTCTGAAAAGTGGAGGGGACGCCTCCCCCGTGTCCCCCACCTAATTGCGCCCATGATTGAAGTCTAAGAACATCCCACGTTAACACGCGCGGTAATATAATAGTTAAGGTTTTGCTCCATTGAATATCTGCCGCCTTGGCTACAGTGCAGCCTAGTTTTATCTTTACCCTGCATCTTATTCACAAAAAGCAATAAGAGCATGGACGTCGGAAGGATTTTTTCCAGGGGGGTGCCATTAGCGGATTTTTCCAGAGGAAACCATAAAACGTTTTTCCAGTTGGTGCCAAACTTTATGAAATTTCATTTTTCGTTCTCGAAACTAAGAAAACGACTTTGTTTTGCTAAAAATTAATAGAAAAATCTCAAATTCCCCCCCTGACCCCCCTTCTGACGCCTATGAACAAGAGAGAGGCCTGGGCTGAACGAAACTACCGTACCTCACTGGCCTCGTGTAATCTGAAAGATTGATTCAGGCGTTTTGTTCCACACATTATACGTAACAATAACCAATTCTCAACGCCATAAAACGAGAATGCTCATATCAGTCACTTCAGTTCTTCGCGCTCGTTCTTCTTTAGAGATCTTTTGTTAGCGGCATAGTAAAGTAAAAACCGTGCGTTGAACCAAAACAAAAATACAAATAAGTGCTTACAAAAATGTTGGAAATTGTTCTTACACCCAAAATTTTGGGTCCCCAAGAATTGGGGCCCTAGGCTTAAGCCTTTTTAACCTAGTGGTAAATCCGCGCCTGCCAACTGCAGTGGAGAACGGTCATTTTCTAAACTTAAGTTGATAATGAACAAAGGAGCACCATCAGAAAAAATAAGCTGAAAAGTGTGATTTTAACGAGGATGGTCGAGCATGAACTTCTATGCGAAATAGACACTACCAGTATCATAAACGAATTTGCTATGGAAAAATCTAGAAAATGCAATCTTAAGCAATAGGTATGCTGCTTTTGACAATCGACTTCGACACATTGAGACTATGCTGTCTCATAAAGCAACGATTAAATTTCTTGATGAGTCTGGAAGCATTAATTACTGTCTCTGTACGTAGCTCATAACGTCCACCAGTTGCTATTTAGGACCAGGATTTTCGTACTTAAGAATTCAGCGTGCCTAATGGTAGTCACATGGATGTCCGTAAAATTTATGATTTAAAAGTTATTCACTTGTTCAAGTGCATTTTTTACTTAGGGCCCTGCACTGTTAATATGATACAGGCCCAACGCTGCCATTATCCGGCACTGGTTCACGGCGTGACACTTCGCAACGAAGTGCGCAGCTGTGCAATTCATAGAACCCTCAATGTCGAGCCGCTTCTCCGAATGGAGAGATCTCAACTACATTGGTTCGGCCACGTGACCAGAACGTCTCACGAAAGATCGGCGAGGTGAGACCTGCTGCTGGTATACCTACGTGAAAGTGGCCAAGTGTTCAACCAAGGACCAGGTGGCGTGGTGACATCTCCAAACCTTGCTTGGTCTCGTCTTACGGTGTGGAGCCAGCAGAACTATCAGAGATTGCTGAAATCCGTAAGGTATTTCGAGTCCTCCTAGGGTTGGTGTCCTCCCGACCCTCCCCAGAGGAAAATCAGGTGTGAAAATGAATGAATGCTGCGGCATAAATAGTTTATTATGATATAGAATATAAAGTTCGTTAATATTCTTCAATATCGTAGTACTAGTGACAGTCATAAAATTACTTTTCCTCAAAAGTCAAATCAGTACCTGGCAAAACAGAATTGACGTAAAAACGCAGCAAATCAGTTTGAAATCTCGTGTGCATGTACTGTAAAGCAATGTGAAGCTTTAAAATCACGAGAAACTGCGCTAGAACGTTTTTCTTTTCGAATATTGAGAACAAGCGCATACCAGTACCACACTGTCGGCGACGTGCTTTGCAGAAAGAAATACGCATAAATGTTCTCTTCAGATTGTTGTACCGCGAAAAACCCTGGCATCGTTGCGTTAATCTGTGATGCACCACAGCAAGAGAAAAACTGTAGCAAAGCAGCAACTTGTAAACTTCCGCGGCCTTTCACGTGACCAGCCAGTGGTGGTCGTCTTGTGGTTGTCCACCCCCACATCAAAATCGAGATGAAGAACAAGTTGAAGAAAAGTGGTAAAAGATCTACCTAGCAGAGTAGAAGTGCGCTTGTACATTTTGGGGCAAGTCACGGACACGCACAGGGTATTGTCACTTTTTCAGGAACGCTTCATAGTTGATTTACCTGCCTTGGCTTTGCGTTTTGTCAAGCTTGAGCTCAAAAAAAGCTGGATTTTCTACCACAAGCAGAAAAACTTGTTATCGCGTTCTCGCAGTTTGCGCGCCAAGTTTCTTGCGTAACAGTATTTTCGGCTTTCAGGCTTGGCCTGGCAACACTCTTCAAGACAACATTTCCGTTTTCTTCGCTTCTTCGACTTTTTTCTCTTCTTCCTCTTCAGCTTGCACTTCAAGGCTTTATCGAAGTTTCGCGCTTGGCGAAGGCACAGCGACAGGGACTCGCACGGCCGACATGCGTTCATGCGAGCTTCGTAGGTAGCAGCGATGGCCGCGCCGATCTCCTTTCCTCGTCTTGTTGTGCAGCTTTGAGTGCGCTGAACACGCACATAAACAAAAACAGTTCGGCTGGCACTGCAACTGATCTTTGCAGGAAATCCAACAGCAAACGAAAGTATCCAAACAAGGAAAAAACAATGTTTTTAGGAAACAGTTTTCTACATCAAGAAATTTCTCTTGGAAAAAGTTACGGCAAGTCACTTTCCTAAAGATTAAGGTGTTTTGATGACTCCAGCAAAAGCGTTTCACTTACTTCACACACAAATGACTCTTCCTCGCTCGAACTGGGTTCCAGGCATAATCTTTGGCATCTGCGTTTTTTCATCGCCTCCTGTTTGTATTTTCTCAGTTTTTCCTTCATCTGAAACGCAGCGAAATTCAAAAGCAAACTTGTTCACAACCAATTCGGAATATCGACCGGAAAAAGTCAGCGTTCTCAAATATTTGTGGAAGTTGTGGAAACGTGGCATCTAAATGAGGGAATATTGAGCAACGATTCTGAAAATTTACAGCGCAAGTTGCCTAAGCGGAATGAATTTTTTTAGTTTGCAACAGCTATATCAAAATAGCAGTGCAGGGGTACCTAAGAATCGAAGAACAACTTGCTTATTGACAGGTACAAATGGCGTATAACACCGAAATTGTTATTGAGTGGCCAATTTATGTTAAATAAGCGTCTAACCTAGACGTAACACTTTCAACAACCACATCAAGTGATTAAGCTCGAGCCACAAAAGTTCCATTACTGTAGACCACGAATTTTTTATGTTTGAATGTGACAAAACTTGCGGTAGCAGCATAAGGTAATGACGCAAGACAGAAGGCACGGCTGTTAGCACCCATAAGAACATATGCTGTGAGCCTGAGCGCAACAACAATCTCTAGTAGTGAAGGGAAAACCTTGACCTTCAAACAGGGTCGTTAGCTGGTGGCCGGGAAAAGAAACAAGTTTGGCGCTCCCATGTTCAAATCTAAGGTCTTTCGGAAGCAAATGTACTGTGTTGAAGAAAGTACTTGTGAAATTTTTAAGACATTTCCTCGTCCTCGCAGTGATTTGGCACCCCACAGTGATTCAGCGCCCGGTGAATTGTGCACTCGTTACTCCCCTACCCCCAAAGTCAAAAGTCATGCCCCTCCCACTCCGAAAGAAACTAATGTGGTGAAAAGCAACGACAAGGTGTTGTCTTATTTCTGCAGCAATGGCAAAACTAGGCGAAATGCTTAGAATACAAGTACTGTACATTTGCTGAAAAATTGACGAAGGCCTCTTTGGTTTAATGCAGGGCTGTTAAAAGTGCGGCCTGCGTGAACATTTCATTCGGGCCGCGGCTTTGTTTTCAGAGTGTGTTGTACATGACCGGCCAAACACTGGATTGCGCTTCTGTGTTGGAGCGATGGCGGTTTCTCGCTACTTCGACGTTTTCCGTTGTGTTTTGATGTGCTTAGCGGGAATATGAGCATGAAAGCCGTCACAAACGAGTGTTTCTGCTTCAAACCCTAAGAAATAGCTGCATTACACTGACATTGCACTGACATGCACGAGATATTTTACTGCAAAAAATGTCAGAAGGGGCTGCTAGTACGTGGATACCTTCGCATGATGAAATTTGGCTCTCTTTGAAAACAGTTTGGACACCCCTGGGTTAATGAATCGCTCCCAAGTATGAGGAAAGATTGAGAAAAAACAGGACAAAAAATGTTTTAACTCGGTAGGGTGAACCTTTTAAGTCCCGTTCGGGCCACTTTTTGACCTGACTTTGCAACTTTTTGCAACTCCACAACTCGCAAGCCGATTGAGCAGAGAGGTGTTTAAACCCTCTACGGATTCAGAAAATCTTTTAGTTTACTTTGAAAACAAAATTTTTTCGTTTTGGGTTTGGAGTGCTCTGTGGGTGACGTCACAGTGGTGGCATGTCTCCGCGATTTTACGGGTGAGGTTACCTGGCCCTGGGCGCCAACCAAAAAGCCATTTTTGGCTCAACGTTTTTTGGAAGCTAGGCTATCATCTGAATGTTTGGAGCCATTGATTGGCTTTCTAGCATATCTGTAGCCAAAACTATTGCTCAAAAACCAAAAGTTGGTAAACATTCTACTCCCACAAACGCTGACCCTGGGTATATTATACCCATATTACATACAGTATAACCATAACTCGCCAGCAGACTGACCTAGAAAGCTGTTCAAACCTCTAAAGATGGGGAAAGTCTTGTAGTTCGCGATAAAAAAATTGTTTTAGTTTTGGATGTCGTTTTTTTGTTTATGTTTACATGATGGAAGTATGTTTATGCATATCCGGTTTACATTGCGATGACGTCATCATCCCCTGGGAGCCGATCAAACGAACCGATTTTGTGGCTCAAACTTTTATTGGATTGATTCTGGGCTATAATACGAGTCTTTAGAGCCCTTGATAGACTTTCTAGCGTTTCTGGTTCCAAAATTATGGCACAACTTCCGAAATTAATTAGGGAAATCCTCTGGAAAGCCCCTAGAGGTTTCTAAAAAAATTTGTTTTTTTGGCCAAGTGCGTAACAATCACCCAAGAAAGAGACCGCGGGATATAAAGCGACTCGTAAAGGTAGTTAGCTTGCCCGTCACTGACGAACAGGCTAGACAAACCACAAACAGAGCTTACCTTTTTCCTCAATAGGCATTCTTCCGACGTACTGTCACTACTCGGCGTGCTGGGACACTTGCACCAAGTTTCGCTTGCACTACTGGAAAGAGATTGCTCACCCAGCAGTGGACACATTTCCGGCATTTTGTCATAAGCTAGTCTGGCACAACGAGTGATTTTTTTAAGTGCCCTTTTAGCCACCGGCGGTGCCATATCTCTGTTGGGAGCAAAACGAAATCACTGAAAGTGTTTGTTTGATCAAAAGACTAACTTATGCTTATATCACTTGTACAGCATAATTTACTTCTAATTGTACTGCAGTTAATCATTCATCAGAGGTAACATTTTCGCTCCTGCAATTTAACTTCGGTTTCATTCTTTGCAATTGACATTTAAACATCTCTGCGCGAGACTCGAACAATAGACAAACAGGGTCCTTTATAGTGGAGGCGGTGTTATTGTTTTTTCCTTTATTTGGAGTTTTCCTAGCCTACCTGAAAATGTGTGATGCTTTTTTTGATCTTTCGCTGCATATGACCCAACCGTCCGTTGGTTGGTGACCTCATCAACTGAAACCTAGCGGCGATGGCGCAGATAAATGCCTCGCTAGCTTGAAATTATTAGAAGCTAGGATTTGAACATACTATGTGCTTACAGCATTCAACAGGGGTCCAAGTTGTCAAAGGACTGAGGTTTAGCGACTCTCTTTCTAAAACCCAGAGAAATGGCGGAGTGGAGCTTTGAGTTCTACACCTGGTATGTTTCCAGCTCAAGATTGCCAGGACACTTTTGTTCTTTCGACATAAAGCAGTTTTTTTGGATTTTCTGAATACGTTTCAACCCCTCTTATGCTCTCGCTACATCCATCACTATTACGGCAAGTAATAGTCAATCGTTCGTACGCTGATAACTTTCTTTCAAAGGCGTGTGTGCTGAAAAAGAATGTTGTTTCTAACCTTTCGGGGATGCTAATGCAGCCCGACAGCTCATACGCTGATGGGTACACATATATATTACAGCAATGAGCAAATGTAAATATGAGACAGTTCTGCATCCTTCTACCGGTTGCCTGCAGCTTTTTGTCGTTAATAAGCATTTAAAAATGTTTTGGAAACATTAAGAAAAAAGAGTACTTCTTCCACTTACTTTTCTCTTTTCTGCCGTTCACACTGTACTGCTTCAGGATCGCACCAGTATTGAGAAAGCGCCTGCGTAACAACAGCGTTTAGTGCGTAGTTGCAGTTAATCCTTTTCATTTTTTTGACGCAGGTCTATTACCTTAAAAGTTAGTGCTAAACACGTAGCACTCACGAGAGACGTCGTGAACGAACTTTTGAGATTTCTAAACCAAAAATTTTTAAGAGTTGGAACATACCGTAGGTGTGGGAGCAGGCACATTTTTGGGGGGTGCGAAGGATTTTTGCCCAAATTTCCCCAAACTTGCCAAAGAAAATGACCTTCAAAAAAAGAAACGAGTATATTTCATCTCGTGTTGGGCGCTTGGGCGCATTTTTTGAAATTAAGGCACTTCAAGTACCACTTTTGCCCGAATTTTCCCTAACTTGCCGAAAAGAACTAAAAAAACATGATTTCCAGACGAAAAAAACGCCTGCACTTTCATTCTGGGTGCCATTTTTGTAAAATCAAAGCACATACAGCAATTTTGCGAAGGTTTTCATACATTTTGCCCAAATTTCCACAGATTTTGCCCGAATTTCAAGGAATTTTGCCCGATTTTCACTAGTTCAAAAGTTTTGGGGGTGCAGTTGCACCCTCTGCACCCCCGCCTCCTACACCAGTGGGTTGAAATAAAAACCTCATATGCATTAGGGAAACAACAGTTATAGAAACGTCTACTTTTTCACTTGGTGGTCGATTCAGCTTGTAAAGTTTCATCAATCATTGTGGCATGCTTAAGTTCTTAGAATTTCCTGTTTTGTGCAAAAGCAGGTAGATGTGGATACAGAGAATAGCTTAAGTTGAACCGAATATGAAATTTATAAGGCAAACAGAAAACCACGCAAACGAAGAGACAGGTCGTCCTAAGGCGCTACCTCTCAAAGACAACTCACGCAGTTGGTGGATAGTCTAACGACCAGCTGAAAAACTACCTCTGTTCTTTAACCAACAATTAGGTTATCAGATTGCAACCGAGCATTCTGGAGACGCAAATTTACATAACAACGATCCGTAAAAGTATGCAAAACTCATCATACCAAGAGCCCAAGTGAGGTCAACAGCTGATGGCCTTAAACTTATTACCTGGATTGCTTTCACAGTAAATCGTTGGCCTTTTGCAAAAGTTTTTCACCGCAAAGACGCTAAGAATAGCGATTTGACATTCGGGGAAATGCCTCTTGACAACATGAGGTGGTAACTGGTCGTTCCCTGGTTGTCTGCCCGCCCTACTTTTATAAAAAAGAAACAACAATAACAGCCCAAAGCAATAAACACCCAAGCGGAACCAAACAATAAGTTTTGCACGCCCTAGATTATGTCTCGTTTTCCCAGGTGGTCCCAAAATCTTTCTTATCTAATGCCAACCGCTCCCTCACCAAGAAACTTGCAAAAAAGGGGAAAAAATAACCTTCCGCATTGTCGAAGGGCATTTCAGTTAAAAAAAACGATAAAAATAGCTTTCCATTGCAGGCATAACTAAAATAGGGAATGAGCTATCAACAATCTATAGCGTGGACCTAAAATTAATTTATACGAACAACAAACTACAGGTGAAACGTTTTGTTCATTCATATTGTCAGACTTCATATGAGAGTGAAAGCAGCGGACGAAAGAACTTTAACCTTCACTATAGAAAAGCAAAATGTTCAGATGTAGTATTCCACGGAGATTGCGCTTTAAGTTTGGGCGGAACTTGGTGGCTGCCACGTTTACGCTCGCTCCTGTATTTTAGCTAAAAAACATACTGCATACCACGATAACTGGGAAAATTGCAGAATTTTGTTGTTTTAAAGCCAAATGAACGAAAAAAGACACTTGCATCTGGTGGATTGTTTTTAAGGTTTATTATTAGTCTTTGAGGTATATTTATACCAACGCATCAGTATTCATGCGAAACATTGCAGAAAAACTTTTAAGGTATAACGGTAATCCAGCATAAAATATATATAATATAAATTTAGTAGAAAAAACAAAAACAATTAAAATTACTGCACAAGAAATATTTGAAAACTTTCAAAAATACATCTTCAAAAAATGTCTTAAGTTGTGCGAGACAGCATCTTTGAAAGTTAATACAGCAGTGACAGTTTTATCGTAACATATTCTATTATCATGGAAACACTCATAGTAAACAACAACAAAAACGAAACCAACATTCTCATGCACTTTCATGCTACCTAATACACCGCTGACTGTGAGTATAAAATGAATTGAGTGTGTGTCCCGTTCTAACTGCGTTATAGCACTTGGCAGATAGAGGATGCAAAATTGTTTCTGCGCGTACTGCGAACTAGGGTGTTGTTGCACGGCAAATCCACATTCCTGAGCACCATACCAATCAGTGAAAGACGCCGTAAACTTGACATATATGACAACAGGGAAACATTATTTCAGACCACATAATTATTGCACAAAACGCAAAGTATTTATATTTTAAATTAAGTATACGTCTCGTTGTAAATCAAAATACACAGGTATTTGAAAAAGCACCAGGAAAATTGGTCTGCATTCGAAACACTTCCATCACGAAGTACGATATGCATATACAACTGATTCATTCGTTTTTGGGAAGCGAGTTGCTTGCGCTGAAACAGTAGATCAGCATCTGGTATACCCCAGCTGAAGATTTTAGTAATGATTTGGGGAAAATTTATCAATTTTAACAACATATGTACATCGAAAACAACTTATATATATGTTTGAGGTAAATTGTTGGTTGTTCAATAAACATCGTGCTATTTGCAAAGCTTTCCCCGTCCATAAAATTATGGTTTGACCATAGGCGTCCGCAAGGGGGAGAAAAACGGGTATTTGCCCCCCTGGAAATTGGAACTAAGAACCAAAATTTCTAGACAACGTAAAATCAGAAGTTTAATTCCGGTTAGTTGAGTAAATTCTTGCAAATGACAGTTTGTTTGCCGATATGACGCTCACACTGCACAAGAGTCAGTTCACTGTTCTGTTCTGGTCATGCAGTCATGAAATTGGAGATCGTTTAACCTGCTCCTTTGGCTGCAAATGCAGGTGACGAAAGTCGGGAGCGAATCGTTCTACTATTAGTCTTTGTTACGTCACAATAACATGGCAACATATCTTTAAGGCTCACTTCAAGTTGCGGTAGTAGCCGTTTTGCCGCATGTTATGTAATTGCTGAACGCATACATCTTGGCAGGTAATACAGCGAGACAGCGACTACTAATAGCGGTAAGCCACGTATGTTCATACCAATGGTGGGCGAACTGCGACATATTTTGTGTGGCTCTTCTAGATAAATAGCAATATCTCAAATTGACAGAGAGCTGTTACCTCATATTCAAAGTTTCTTTCATTTATCAGTGTGTTTACGCGACCTCGTAAGGCAGAGGCGGATCCAGTCATTAAACTCAGGGGAGGCGATTTCAGTAATATGTGCTAGTCAAGTCTCATAACGGCTTCGCTACTGTAAGAGAGATAAAGTATACTTCACAACACTGCTCTTACAAAACAATGGACGGCAAAATGGCCTTATATCGCGATTGTTGTTTTCCGGATTGTAAAAAATTATGGTGAATAAAGTTACTTTCGCGGGTTTTAGAGGGGCGATCACCCGAATCTACCCTCCTGGATCCGCCCCGTTAGTTGCCAGAGAGTCTTCGCGAATTGATAGAAAGATAGTGAACCTAAAGCTCAAGTTATACTACCGTACTTAAGTTCCCAAAAGAAAATCCAATTTTTTCAAAGACACACATTGTCAAAAGCATTCTATCATTTTTCCCAGTGTCAGAATGAGAACGAATGCTTTTCGCGGACAGGCATTAGCAGGACCACAAAGTGGAAGAATACAAAAATAAATTGTAAGACCAGTATTGGAGGTCGGAAGAGCTCCACACCAGATTTGACCATTTCCGTGAGCTAAAACCATGCTTTGCATTTCTTGAAAACCCATTCATCGTTAATGTAGTCAGTGATACTGATGGCTATCCAGTTCGCCAACCGTTTGTTACAAACTTGTCTGCTGTAGAAACGAAACTGACTGGCTCTAAAAAACATTAGTCAATGCCAATCTACAGCTAATTTCTGGCCACAGGTTCCAGAAAATACCCAGAATTGAAAAGACCTGTGCACAACTCATTTCTGTATTCAGCACGACATATTGCTGTGACTTTTTTTCTCTGTAATGAAGTTCGTAAAATCAAACCATCGTGCAACCCTAAAAATGAACCCTTGGGAGAATTAATTCGCACAGCTATAACAAGGTATTGTCCGGATTTTCGGGGACTACAAAATCAAACAAAAACTTAATAGTGACAATTAATCACTTCATGTAAAACTTGCATTCTTTACCGTATTTGTGTAGACACTACAAACTGGTTTTGCGGCTCGCCGGTGTTTTTGGTTTTCTGCAAATGACTCTTGCATTGAACAAGTATGCTCACCCCTGGTTTATACAATGTGTAAAGAATCACAAGTGAAAAGAAGCCTTGCTGCCAACAAAGCGCATTTTTGACAATTAATGCTCCCTCTAAAGTGCGCAGTACCACCAGACGTTTGCGCAGTGAAATCCCATACTGCGCACTTGCAACATTCCAAAACATTGGAAAAACAATAAAACAAGCGACGTTATTTCAATCAAATATGTATTTTGATCGTATTTTGATAAAATTTTATACTTATTCTAATAATTCACAAACTTTGCAATTCATTTAGAACTCTGATAACTCAGTCCTGAAATATCCATGCTCACTAGAAAAACATTTGCCCAGTGTAAAACTTTCTTATAGGGAAAACACTGTATGCAACTGTTGCCGTAACATTGGGCATTTTCTTTGTGGTGTAGAAAGGGTGGAGCGTTTCGTGTACGTCCATTTGCGTTGAAAAGGATCAGCAAAATGTCGACGTTGTCCCCCCGTGAAAAAATTTCTGCGAACGCCCATGGGTTTGACTTGAGTATGAATGAAATAACACATCAAATTTGAAAATCCATAGAGGGTCAAGTTTTTTTTTGTCGTGCTCTGCCGAGCTCCGCAGTGACAGCACTGTTTGGAATGAGCCAAAACAAATCTTCATGACCTCTACAACTAAGGGCTATAGTTTTTGTGTGAAAGTTTTTGAAAGATTAGGTGGCGTATAGCATGCACCTTAACTGCACGTAATATTTGAATTCGGTCATGGGCATCGACAAAAGAGGCCGCTTTGCTGTTGTGAATTTTTTGTCTCTGAGAAGCATTGTTGCGATTTCCTGCCGCTGGAAACGTGCTCCTCATTTGTCCAAAAAGTTAGATAATTATGAACAGTTCACAGTAATTCTTGTATTTCTATAAGCAATGTTCTTCAGTATAAAACATTTTTTATATCATCACATGCCGAATGTTCATATATCTTTGCAGATGAAAGTGCGTTGTTTCCCACCCAGTGGTGTAGGAGGCGGGGGTGCAGGGGATGCAAGTGCACCCCCAAATAATTTGATTTGTTAAAAATATGGGCAAATCTCCTAAAATTTGGGCAAAATCCCTGAAAATCCGAACAAAATCCCCAAATTTCTGGAAAAAATCCCTGAAAATTTGGGCAAAAATGGCGCCCAACGTTGCTTTACTTCAAAAAATTCTCCCCCAACGTTTGCAGGAAAACAAGTGAAGACCATTTTTTAAAAGGTCACACTAAAAAACGGTCGGCAAAAGTTGCACAAAAACTTTTTGGGCAAAAATCCTTTGCACCCTCAAAAATTTGCTTGCTCTTACACCTATGTTCCCACCAACAAACACGTCTTTCGTCATGACGCATGCATCACAAAGATTCTGCCTTGTAAGAAATAACGGAAACAAAAGCCTTTCTTTAGCAGAGGTAAGCTTCTCCGTGTATCGGTAAAAAGCCATCAACATAGAGCAAAACTGTCAGCCTGCCCGCAATTTTCATTTTCTCTGCCCTGAAAGAACTGTATCGCCACGTGGTCTTGCATGTTAACTAACTAGAGTGCGAGTACTCGCCTTGGACAGACTATTGATGCGCAACGGGAGCACAAAAACGCATAGGCAAAAAAATTTTATAGCTCACGATGACTTTCTGTAATTGCGCCATACAGTTTTGAACGAGTGCAATTGTCATGTGACGTAAAAGAAGCGATTCTATATACACGTGCCAACAAACAATATTACCCTTCACTTATTCCATTAATCAACCTCTTCACCTGTTTCATTTGTTGACAACTCCTAAAATTCTCCTAACTTTAATACTGTGCAAAAAGATGTTTACATCGCGCTCATAGAAAGAAATTAGGTAACCACGCCCGTAACATGCTTGAGATACCAGGAGGGGCGAAGAGTTTTCTGAGAGGGGCCCAAATTTTTTGAACTGTGTCCAGTAGTTTTAAATTATGTCCAACACATTTTTCTAGGGCGGCGAAAATTTTTCTAGGGGGGCTTCGCCCCCCCTGGTTACGGTCTTGTACGTAACTGTCTGAAAAGTGGTGATCCCGCTATTTTCACGTTATAACCATGTGGGGTCTTTGATGAGCATGCACTGCGGACCCAGTTTGAATGTCATGGTAATCCTGTCTGGACAGTTTGCTCGGTGTGCGTTGGCCAAGGACATTATTTACAGCCATGCACCATTGTTACCCTTTATATGCATGAAATAACATGTTTCTTACATAGGCTTACGGCAAATTTTTTAAAGGGGGATTAATTTGCTGTACCAGCATTCGTGAGGTTTCCGCGTATATATCGTCTGCATCTGAGTGAGTTTTAACATTTCCTTTAAGTTGAAATGAAGTTAGGACTAGAGAAAAGATAATTCGCTTAATTCGCTTTTTCTCAACCACAGCTTATACCAAAAATTGTTAGTATTTTTTCAAGTGTTACCCATCATTCTATCCTTTTCTGTGGTAACTCAGCTGCATAGCGTAGTTGTGCACCAGGAGGCTAGCTGTTCAACATTTCATCGATAGTCGTGCACCAAAAGTCACTAGAGAGCACCAAAGTGTGTGTACACCCACGACTGCCGTTGTGCACAGGCCCGTAGCCACTGGGGGCAGTGCTTCCCAATTTCTTTTTGTCCCCCCAAATTTCATTGTGCCGAGACAAAGTTTTGTACAGCTTGTTTTAAACATACAATAAAAACAAAAATCCAACCTAAAAATAAGTTTTGCCTCCCAAACCTTAAAACGTGGCTACGGGCCTGGTTGTGCACCGAACATCTACGACTGGGGTCTCTAAACTTTTTTGTACGAGGGCCACACATGCTATTACACAATAGTCCGAGGGCCGGACATCTTACATAATGTGAATGTTTCGGGATACGTTACATTCTACCAAATCAATAAATGTTTCGTGAATATATTATTTTTTTAATATTGACAAAATGTCTCCGCGGGCCGGATGAAACGGTTTCGCGGGCCGTAGTTTGGAGACCCCTGATCTACGGGATTTGTTGCTTTCTTTTCAACCAGCATGGTGATAGTAAAAGATCATGGGCGGAGCTAGGGGGGCCGTGAGTCCGTGACTATCCCAAAATTTAGCTCGGTTCGGCCCAATGTGCCTAACCAAAATGTTAACTTGACGTCAGGAAAATTTCTATTTTGTTTTCTTTTAGTGACATAGGCCTAATTTCCTAAGTATAA
>Ga0210059_1010553_pt1 | contig 14230 bp, 9 predicted proteins | sample Ectturendosymbi2_FD_188042 | JGI IMG/M metagenome (GOLD analysis project Ga0210059, IMG submission 188042) | Ecteinascidia turbinata endosymbiont from Florida, USA - Sample 2 (SPAdes) (version 2) | ecosystem: Host-associated > Tunicates > Ascidians > Unclassified | place: Key West, Florida... | reverse complement strand
AAAACGATTTGGAAAAATCCCCTTGTGGCCCACCCCTGGAAAAAATCGTTCCGATGCCCATGCTATGCTGTAGGGAGATTCTCGAAATTAGTCAGCAAAGATAGGCTTCCCAAACTGAAAGATTTTGCACAAAAATTTAATCGATATTTGGGGCATACTTACTGCCATGAAGCAAGCCCAAATCTGAAAATAGAAATCGAATTGCACACAAAACACTGGACAACAGTCTCAGGCTTCCTGCAACTAACATATTGGGTATGATATACGAAGGATAGTGTCAGAAATTTCCACCACAGGCATCCCACTGATAGAGACTTGCAATAAATTGCTATTTGCTGATATGTAATAATTTCAGTGTGAATCTCTTTTCCACATCATTTTGTTAGAAGTGGCTCGCAAGTTTTTGTAAAATGACCGGCAGGTCAAATCTAGTTGTACCACGCTGGATTAAGCTATTCACTCAGGCACATTGGTCTCACTCAGTCTCACATTAACAATGGATATTTCACACTTGTTGATGCATTGCTATAGATCCATTTTGGCTTCTTTCCACGCAGCATAAAACTACGTGACTTACCGCTATCAGCAGTCACTGCCTCGCTGCATTATCTGCCAAACAGGCCCGTCTCCAAGATTTAGCAACAGGGGTCAAATATCGCAAGAGGGGACACATTTTTAAATACAATATTGGGTTATGCAGTCACCGGGGGGCCAAATATGAAATGGGGGACACATATTTTAAGTAGTGGGGGCGGGCGCAACTGGTCCCACCGCTGGCGACGACCCTGCTGCCAAGATATCTGCATTCCACAGCAAGCAGCAATATGCGGCAAAACGCCTACGATCGTAACTTGAAGTGAACGATGTTACTGTTGCGCAATAAAGACCAACAGCAGAAGAATCCGCTCCCAAGTTTGTCCACGAATGGAGCAGACATAAGTGAACTGCAAGCTCACCACTGCACGACACCAGGACCGCGAACCTGGCTCTTGTGCAGTGTCTTTCCGGCAAATAAACTGTCACTGCAAGAATTAAACCATTTAATCGGAATTGATCTGTTGACTTCAACTTTTCTGGGACATTTTTGTTGTAACGCTCAATTTCCAAGGGGGAAGGGGGCAAATACCCGTTTTACTCCCCCTGCAGAAGCCCATGCGCGCAGGGTGTTTAGTAGCGCACACATATAAGCTTTGCCATGCAGCATTCATATGCATGAAGCGTAAAAGATAAAAAAACGTTCGCGCACTCCACGTTTTTGGTCGCGCGGCGCGAGGCTCATCTCTTAGCATGCCGTAAGTGCTATCTTTTTTTGATGGGCATATCGGATACGTACTCGAATTAATAAATGCAAAATCTAATTCCTCAATGCATAGCTTATCCATGAGTGGAAGAAATTTGCTTATAAACAGATGTCTCAAGCCCACAGAATAAAACAATTTATTAAAACCAACACATGTAAAACAAAAAGTACTCTTTGAATTCTTTTTAATTTAATTTTTCAAAACTTGTTTATTTGTCAAAATTAGTTTTTACATATTTCAAATGGCACTATTTGTCCCCTTCCTCAATACTATAATTTGGTGGTGGGCATACAATCAAACAGTTTGCCCCGGGGAGGGCCGGCCTTAAGCCGATGCAACCGATGCGGCTGCATTGGGTCCAGCGCCTCTGAGGCCCCGCGCCATGGTGTTTGGGCAGGTTGTTTATTTTTGCCAGATATTCCTTGTGCACGAGAATTATAAAAAGGCTTATCAATCTCATTGTTAGCAAATAATTATTTCGTTTGAATGAAAGATAAATTTCCTCTACTTGGCCTACTATCGAACGTTGTCAAACGTACTCAAATCTTATGCTGAGCGGTATATCTGCGCTCAACCCAGAACCGTCGCCAGAAAGTCTTCAACACGGGGGGCTTTACATTTTTGCAAGGGGGGTTGATAGTGCAAAAATTGACAAAACTCAACTGATTTGTAGTCCTTCATATTTACGTTTGGGGGCTTGGAGCATTGTTTTGGGGGGCTTAGACCACCAGACCCCGTGGCGACTGGACTGGGTTTATCACGGCCCACTCTTCATGGATAGAACTTGTTTGTTACTAGCGCCGGTTGAGACTGAAGTAGACTTACAGATGCAGCAAACAAACAAGGTGTGTAGCTATTCAACTCGCAATGAACAGGTCGAGACGAGTGTCTGTCCTGGTAACTTTGATGGCAGTACTGCTAACGCAACGTTGTTCAGTTCTCGAAAGATACTTCTGTTTTGGAAAGTTTTAAATTGGTTGCGGGCAATCTTCATTTTAATAAAGGCTCACAGTTTTGCTTCATGTTATATTTAGACACGGACTAAATACTTTAGTATTTTGTCAAAATAAAATTAATTGTACCACATTGAAACAAACGACAAAAGATGAGAGGTTGGTGATCCTGTAGAGGCCAAAAATTTCATGCAAACCAAGGAAAATTTTGTGAAGTGTTAACACTTGAATGTGCCTCCTTTTTTTCTCCACAAAAATTGCTCGGCCTTATTTGTCGATCGTGCAGGTACTTTTATCATTTGCCGCCACATCAAACTTTTGTTGTGATTTGCCGATTTGCGAGCGTAAATAGGTAGAAACACCAACACTGCAAAGTCCATGCAGATTTATAAACGTAGAGGACACTTAAAGTTGCCCCGCAGCTTAAGTAGGTAAGGCAAATATTGTGAATGTCATCCAGCATATATGTTCCAGTTTATCAATATATTGGGCGGCTATATACTTCTGTTTTCATCAGTCAACCATGCCCAATATATATTGCGTTTGATAAATGTTTCTACAACTGTGACGTGGTAGTTATAAATCATTGTACATTACATTTCTAATTCATAAAAAACAGTTTGTATTCCGAGTTCATGCATAATGAAGCATAATGAGTAAATAAATTTTATTGTAAACTTGGGCTTTGGGGGAGCTTTGGGCGAATGCATGTGAATTCCTCTCTTGTGAAGTATGCTTTTTTCGTGTATTGCGTCATAAAACGGATAGTTGATCATGCGCACAGACGTTACCTTTATGCAAGAATGCGTCTGCGATTGTGGTTACCGAAAGTGAAATAAGCAATCAGATCATGTTAGCAGTTTTCTACACGTCAGTTGTTCTTCGAATGAAAGTGCAATTCAACAAGAGTGAAGTAATTGCATTGTAAGTTCAATTCCCTTGTCAGTTCGGTTTAATTGACGTAACTTTGCACTTGCCCTCGCCGCTCGGATCTCCATTGCAGAGCTTCCTTTACAACTTTCGGCTTGATTACAAGTGGTAGCCAGTCCCGGATTAAGGTAGCGCGTGGGCCCGTAGCATAATAACAGCGCGGGGCCCCAAGTTAAAAATACATAAATTCTGTGGACATCCATGTGATAAGTGCGAAACAATTGGTCCTAAATAGCAACTGGTGGACATTTTGGGCTACATATCTTTTTTACCAAAAAGTACATACGTATATTTTTTCAAGATGAAATACATTACTGTACAGCTCACAAATACAGTACAGAGACAGTAATTAATGCATCCAGATTCATCAACAAATTTGATCATCGCTATATGTAGACAGTGTAGTCATACACTATACGTTTCGAAGTCGACTGTCAAAAGCAGCAAACCTATTGCTTAAAATTGCATTTTCTAGATTTTTCCTTGGCGAGTTTGTTTATGATATTGGTGGTGTTGTCTATGTCACATAGAAGTTCATGCTCTATAGTAATCATGTTGTTGAGTTTGTTTTGTCTAATGGTGCTCCTTTGTTCATTCTACCATCTGAGGTTTAGAAAATGACCGTTCTCCACTCCAGTTGGTCACCATGATATTTGAATAAATGCGCAAATCATTTCCCGCATTTGCAAACGATGACTACAAATACACTACCCAATGGCCCGTGAATAGATACCAAATCCAGGGCTGTTAATGATATTTATACAAAATCGCATATAGACTCACCCAAAAACCCAGATTTGAACAGAAAATCCCAGATTGACACAAAATCAAGTGAGTCTTTCTACTATCTACCATACCTGGGTATCTGTAATCACAAAATGTGCTAGTGAATATACTGCACATACCAGGGGTGGTCAAACTTGCTCGATGTATGAGCCACATATCTTAAAACCCAATTTACAAAGAGCCGCAACATAAAAATGTAAAGACACGCATTTATTTGCAATCTCCGCTTATGTGAAATCATAATTCTATTTGGAACGACTTGCAAAATTATTACTGTAACGCACGCTAGCTACCACAGTACCATTTCACAATATTTCTACACTTAGCAATAAAAATGAAAACTAAAAACAAATATAACGTTTTCGGAAAGCTCAAAGAACCGATTGCAAAAGTTTGAAGAGCCGCGGTTTGGCACCCTTGGCATATACTGTAACCTCGCTCATGAATTTTTGTTTTTGTCGGAATTATCATATAGCAGTAACATGGAGTTGTTTGCATTTCTGACGGTGATCTGGAAGCATTTACAATAATTAAATCTTCATTCCCAGTGTTCTTCTGCAGCTAACCTTTGAGATCTGGATCTCTCAACCACTACTTTAAAATTGCTGTGTGTACGACTTAATTTTTTCTTTGGACTTGCTTCATTAGTATCTCTGCCACTTGAACTCACAGCATCTATAGCTAATATTCACAGCTTACACGGTGTCGGTTGCTTGTTCATCAGTTATGCTGAAGAGTAAGGTACCTTTACAAAGCAAGAGAAAGAATAGTGAGGCTAGAAATAAGAACTGTAATAAACCATTCCCTATGTTAAATCACCGCTACGCAGTTAAATCTTACGAACCCCAGATCTCCAGAAAAACAAACAAACAGAAAAGCATTGAAAACCAGATCTGGGGGATAAAACCGAGGTTTGGTTCCATTGGCCAAATCATTCTGAAAGCACCAAAAAATGTAACACAACTTATAGGACAGGTCAATGTGATGTAATAATACTTTTTGAAAATGCCATTCATAACAATACAATCAAGTAACGTCTGGAAATTGCTGAAAGTTCGCCACATCGCTTGAACGATCCCATGATGTTGGCAAATACCGTATTTTCAGCCTAATAAGCCGAATTTCAGGACCTAATTTTTGGACCTGATTTTTGGGGGTCGGCTCACTGGGCGGATCATCAGTTTTGGACCAGAAAAAAATATACACTTCAATCTCAGAAATGTATTAAAATCCATCAATTTAATCATCTTTATCGTCAGAAGCATCGAATAAGTAGATTTCAACCCTCGGCAGATACCTGGTTGTCGTACGGGTCATTTTCTGGTGTTATTAGCTGAGTAAGTACGATGAAGATGATTAAACTGATGGTATCTGTAAAATACTTTTCATTGTCATATCACAGTAGACTAATGCAAAAGCATTCAATTTAAAACTTTCGCTTAAATTGCTTATGGCAAATTTGGCAAAATAGGGACTTCTTCACTGAAAAAGTCTATATATATAACCAGGGGCTGATTTTTGACGAGGCAAAAGTGGCGGTCATCTCGGGCATCCCTTTGGAAAGTTTCGCATTGTTAAAAAAAGTTTGTTAATCACTCTAGAGCAGGGGTTCCCAACCTGGGTACATTTGCCTATCTGAAGGGGTACAATTATGGTTAGAAATGGAAGGAAAATATATTATTATATTTTTTATTTGCAAACATTTATACATGTATCAGTTTATATCACCTTTATAGTTGCAAAAATCTGAAAGTTTTATTAAAAATTTAGTGGATTTCCTTGTTTTCCTCAGCTTTTTTGTCACAAAAAATTTTAGGGGTACATGCTCATCTGTTGAAATGCTGAAGGGGTACATGGTCAAAGAAAGTTTGGGAACCCCTGCTCTAGAGCCACATTTAATAAGCTCTGAAGCAGATCATATGTTTGCCAAAATAAGACATAATTCATGTGAAAATGAGCCATACGGGAACCCTCAACTAGTTTAATGCGTAGACAAAGGACAATTTAAAATCAAATGACTTCAAGCAATTCACAGTGTGAAATGGACCTTAACGCAGAAGCAACTTCCCATACAAAATGAAAAATTTAACTTGCTTTCAGCGATAAAGTTTTTGCATAGCATGTGTAAAATACAGGGACCCTTTCTGAGAGTTTGCTTCGCGCACCTAAATTCTCATATCAACTATTTCATATATTTGGCACGAAAGACCGCGGGCCCCCCCAAAAGCGCGGAGCCCGCAGCAATTGCTACATTTGCTACTACAGTATTGTTAATCCGGCACTGGTGGTAGCGGTACACTGTCTAATGTCCACCACGGCAGCATCTATTATTCATAAACATGACCGTAGCTAGGGACACATGAGCTATGCCCACTCTCCACAAAAGAAACTATTGTGTTATCATATAGCCTACATACAGATCGACTCCAATAATTTGTCGTCTTTTTTATATTCACATAATTATTTTGTTGAAATATTTTCATCAAAATTGTCACAACACGGTTGACTGAGCACGATGACGTAATAAAACCACTGCTCGGAGGGCCCCGCGTCTAGGTCTTGCATTGCGCCCCGCACCTGCTAGGACCGACTCTGACCCCGGGAATCACCAGACCCATTCCCCTGGTTGTTACCGCTACAGATTTGATGTTTAGGAAATTGTTTGAGCTTTTATGGTATGACAAACTTCACGTTGAAATGGATTTGGTGTGGTTCTGAAGGAAGCTATGATGATTTTTTATTGTAGGATATTTAAATAAATGCTGAATACTTTTGCAATGTTCTAACTGCAGCTGTGTAACAACGTTGAGTATATTAACTGTTGTGAACTTTTCAAATTATGCTACATGTGTTTTATATCACTTTGGCCTAGAAACCAGAACATTTCCACGGACATCATTGTCAAAATTCAGACCACACAACTGCTAACCTGAAACTTCGCACGGAGCGTCACTGACCTTAGATATTGCTTAGATTAGTGGATGCCGTGACACATTTCATTTGTAGCAATTTTTGAAGGAACAATTGACAAATGTGCAGTACATGCAAAAAAACTTTTCTTTGAAGAAGATAATTATTTCTTTCATTTTCTGTGAACTTTTCAGGATGTTGCATCCAGGAAAATGCTTTGGATTTTGCAATTTTATATTTGTCTAGCAGTTTTGTATGAAATCATTTGCCTTCAGTATTTCATAAGCATTCTTCTGTCTATTCTTCTCTTTTATTTATGGCGACTTTCCCTCAGTCAGTCCTTTGTGACATTTTATTACTCAAAAATCTGAAGAATGCATGCTCCCTAAACCCCAGTTCCTACTGCTCGCATCAGCGGTGATTGTAACCAGACCTGACCAGTGAGTGGAACAAGCGGGCGCGCTGGATTCGGCTTCTTCAAAAGGCTATGACAAAACCGTGGTTTAGTTAGAACGCAAGGTGCAACTCTGCCCAATTTTATCCTGTGTTATCAGAAGATTTTTGGGCTCAAAATATTTGTCATTAAAATTCATATAAAATACTTATGCAGATGATCAGGAAACTCTTTGGTTAATTTTTGCATTTTAATTCATTAGTTTAGTTGCTACAATTCGAGAATGCATTACCGCAATTTGGAATGTCGTAATAAAACAGTTTGAATCTTCAATCGCGACCAAAATTTCAGAGGGAATAGCTTCAGACGAAACGAGTAGATTCTTAACTCCACGGTAGTTAAATCCCAACGTCAATTATGTGACGTTACAATCATAGGAAGTTTTCAGACGGGTCTAGAAACAACTATATGCAGGAAATTACAGGGCGCTAGTCAGCTTCCGACGCCCTTTTATTCCCAACACATTCTTCGCATCTATGCTGCCATGAACAGGCAGGATGGGGGGGGCGCCAAAACTGAGTTTGCCCCCGGGCGCGGGAAACCCTAGGTACGTCACTGCTCTGCACGCCACTGGGTGCGGTGGGCTACTTTCAGAAAGCTTGAATCACGTTCGGGCAAGTCAGGCTATGTTTTAACCATGTACGAAATTGAAAAATAACAAAACATATTATGACGACACAACCTTTCTTCAATAATTTACTTTTTATTACACAACTGTTTAAGATGGAACAAATCTATACAATTCTCTGTTGACATTGTTTATTCTTGATTCGTGAATGTTCAACGTAAACAATAGTTCTTAGAAGAACAATTTTCAAAAGATGCAAGAATTTTCAAGGACACCGGAAAATATTCAAGGACGACACGATGTTTTTCAAGAATCAAAGACATAACGCACTTTGACAGCAAATTCAGTGACAGTCCTTGGCGCTCAAGGACGTCTGGCAACCCTAGGTGGACCATCAGTGACGGATTTACGCATAGGCCAAATAGGCCATGGCCTAATATCACCTGCAATGAAGAAAGACCTAATCCAGGACTTAAGAAACAAAGGGTATACCATTATTATTGATAAATCAACTGACATATCCACACAAAAACACGTGTGCATTTTAGTGCGATATTTCGGTGCTAAATCAAAAGATATTGTAACTCGGTTTGTCGGCTTACTTCCTGTTGTGAAGGCCACAGGAGAAAGTTTATTCAATGCAATCGAACAGGAGATTAATTGTTTTGGCCAGAATCTTCAAATATGCATAGCATTTGCTTCCGATGGTGCATCAAACATGATAGGCTGTAACAACCCTGTTTGGAGCAAATTGAAAGAGGCGTCTCATAACTGCGTCCAGTTTCGATGTATTTGCCACTCATTGGCATTGTGCATTCAACATGCTGTAGCTAAGCTGCCTTGCAATATTGGGTTTCTGTTGTCAGAAAAACCGAACTGGTTTCGTCACTGCGAAGTGTGGAGAGAAGCATACAACCAATTGTTCGATGTTATGAACACTTCCAATGAATTTTTGTCTCCCAGAATTACCCCTCTCCCTTTCGTAAAGCCTTCTTTCACCGGCTGGCTTGCAAAAAGAAAAGTGATGTACAACATTCTAACAAATTGGGAAGAGCTGAAAGCATATTTTACATCAGCGGAATTAGCTAAGTCGAGGTATGAATCGAAACACAAAGCCAGAATCTTGAAGGATAAGCTCTTCAATAAAAAACACCATTTTTTTTTAATTTGCCACACCTATCGCTCAGAAATTTGAGCGCGTAAATGCTTATTTTCAGCAGAAGAAAGCTGTTCCGCATGAATTATACCAGCAACTGTTCCATCACCAGAAAATTCCGTACAATAAACTGTACAATTGCAACCATCAGAAAAAAAGTCTCCACAGAGTTGATTTTGGGATACGATTTCTGACGACATGTGACAAAGTTCTCAGAGTTCTCAGGGAGAATGATTGTTTTGAGACACGGCAAAGCATACAGCAAGTAAAGGAGAGAGGCTTGTGTTGCGATCGGAAAGCTTCACAATGTGGCAGTAAGCAACAATAGAGATCATATGCAATAATCACTCTATTATTGCTTGTTCGCGCCACCTAGCATATATATGGGTGTTGTTCTTCACGCACATCCCGTTTGTGGTGCAGTCCCCTTGCCACGGGGGTGCTTTGGTGGGCTTAGCCCCCCAAAATGAAGCTCTATGCCACCCCCAAATTGAAACGTGAAACACTATATATTAGTGAAGATTTTGTCAACTTTTAGAATGTCAAGCCCCCCGCACAAACGCAAAGCCCCCCCGCAGAATCGCAAAGCCCCCTTATTGAAAACGTTCTGGCGACGGTTCTGTCGTGGTGAATCACACATTCAGCGCAACGCCAGCAGAGAGGTTGCAACACTTGTCGGCGTTGGATGAAACTCTTGATCAGGTTACACGCCGTCTTCCTTCATCAAGGGACACCTTCCAAAACCTGTCAAAACTGAGCCCCAAAGTGGTTTTGCATCAGCTTTCCAGACCTGCATTTTCGGAGCTTCCGTTTCTCCAATCAGCCGATGAAAACATCAGCAAAATTGAGATCCACTTTAGAAAATTGCCATTTGTACACTGGCATAAGAAAGTTGTTTTCAACAACGGCGCCCCTACTGTCACAGAACAGTTTTGGGCCGGCGTTCTCGAACAGAGTTCATTTAAAGAACTTGCAACATTTGTTCTTACATGTCTGGTCACCCCATAGTTAGCAACGCGGATGTAGAGAGAATCTTTTCTTTAGTATCCACTGTAAAAACTAAAGCAGGAAACAGAATGCAATTAAAACTCTTTAATGCTATTGTCAGAATTCGATCTGAACTATTGCTTTCAGGCAAATGTTCCAGAGATTTCACTGCTTCCCCAGAAATGCTAAAAAGGTTCATTACAGATGTTGTGTATTCGTCCCAGTCCAGTGCCGACCCAGATCTGGACCTTTTTTTGTGAACTGATTCTATGAAGAAGAATGTGTTTGTATCGGACGTTGGCACTGTTGTGGTGCTTACATCATTTCATTCCCAATATGGTCTTCATGCTTTCATGTCATATGAGCTGTTTTTGTCTTACTCATCTGTTTGTATTGTGGTGGTTTCGGTTTTTATTTCGTTATGAATAGCGTTCACCAAAGGTCGTATTTTATGAAACTTATATGCAGCGGTACATATGTACATTAGGCTACATAGTGCGCTACCGCTTGCAGAGTGCATTGGGGCCTACTGCGTAAGTTCCCAATTCCCAACGGTGTTGCAACAACATAATCCACTTATATTATTGTAATTAAAGTGCTTTTTCATTAAAAAAGGAATAGCAAATAGCTCAAAAACATTTGGCTTTTTTCTGGCCTATGAATAAATGATTTGGCCTTTTTCTGGCCTTTTTTCCGCCCTGTTTGGCTTTTTCTTGAAATTTTCACCTGGCAACCCTGGCTCCGACTTCTAATTCGAAAAAGATCTCGCTATTACAAACGTTGGCTAAAAACCAAAAACACAAAACACAAACCTCTATACAGGCGCGTAGCCAGAAATTTTGATAGGGGGCGTAAACAACAACCAAGTCTCAATATTTAAATATGTAATGCCCGTTGTTTTTAAAGCATCATCCACGAAACGTGCTTTTTTCCGGAACTTCTTTTCCGGAATAATTCTGTACAGGTTAATCGGGAAATAGAAAGTCTGCTTTCATTGAATTGACAAATTTTAAAAGTTTGTTTTTAGTAAATTTCCAAGTTTTGCTTTGAATGAAAGCCACCATTTACTCGTGAAACTTTCTTGCGAAAGCGTTTGTGAAAATCTTGATGCTATAAGTGAAAGATCTTCAGACTGAAGTATGTTTTTTCAGCCAATATTGCACTTGAGCAATGAGTCATCGTAGCCGTCATTGTGATTGCGCTTTTTATATTTGCACGCTTCTGATGTACACAAGCACACGTTCAGTCGAAGCCGAGTAGCGACTTTGCTCTGAGACACCGACTCCCGAACTGTAGGTCTACAAACCTTGCGAGCATATAAGACGTGGATCGTGTCCATTATTGAGCGACTGGTGGACGTATGCAACTGATAATAAAGTAACGGCTAGACTCCGTTAACGCATTTGAAAAATGTTCGGATTTTATGTCATTAAACGCTTTGAAATGCGACTTCGGCAGCATTTTTACGCTGCCTGCACTAAGCCTGCTTTCCATAAAAGATTAGGTATTTATCTGTCTAGCTTTTCAGAGCTAAAAATAAAATTTGGGAAAGTTAAAAATGCCCCCTAAACAAACCTGCATACGTTTGTCCCACTCAGTCTACGCAAAATGTGAAAACGGTTGTGCATTTGCGAAAACAAAGCCACAATCGATTATTACCACGACTCTGCAATAAGTCAAGAAATAGGCCTTCTTGTCGCCAAAGCTTAACATAACGATTGGCTAGTTGATCCACTTCAGTCGTGGTTCCCAAAGTATGGGTCAAAACCCAAAGAAGGATGGAGAAGGGCAAAAAATTCGTCGCGCTGAGGCCATCCAAATCAGAGTGGTAGATTTTCAACATTGTCACTGCTTGTCTGTGTCTGTCTGCAGCATAGATACTTCAGACAAGAGAAGATTGCTGGTATTACTGTAAAAACGAAGTTTGCAACTTGCTGCCAAGAATCAGCCACACAACCAGTGCTTTTTTATACGTTTTTTTAAGCTTGGGTCACGTGGTGTTCACCAAACTCAGACTTTTGTCGTGCTCAAAAAGCTTGGGAACTAAGCGGTTGATGTCTTTCTTTAAGTCCATGAGTGTTTAAATAACAAAATCCAATCGACTGGGGAAAAATTCAATTTACTTCCATTCTGGTCACATGCGTTTTATCGAGAAAACATATTGTAAGCTATCTATGAGTAAATAGCAGTGTCCGTGGCCTCAACACTTACAAAATAAAAGCATGTTGTTACTTTCCTAAAATTTTTTTGCTGACTCTTCGAGTTGCAGCTGAATGCTTTCAAATTTACTGCAGGATAGGGTGGCAATTAACATCGCGTGGATGTTGAAACGCTTCAGACTATGTGCAGGTAGGATTCTGATATTACCAAAAAAACTGTTTTTTTACCGTTAAGGCTCCACATATTTGTGATTGAACCGCCATAGTGGGTCTACATGGCATCACAACTAAATACCTGGAATAGCCTAAATGCTTCTTTTTCTTCTTTTGAGCCAGCTGTTGAAACCACTGCTTGGCTGCACGAGATCTCGGGGCAGATGTTGAGCAGCTATTCGATTGTCTCATCGTCCAGAACCGTCAGGCCATGCAGTCCATGGGGAGTTCGATGGATTGGACATTGGAGGACAACATGGTCGACGGTTTGTTCTTCTGCACCACACTCACAGGCCGCAGAGGAGGCCATACTCCATTTGTACAAGCAGGAGCGGAAATGTCTTGACACCGGTGCGGAGGCGGTTAAGCCAGACCCAGGCGCTTCTTGGGAGGGTCATTCCGGGAGGTGGGTGCTGGTGTCGGGGATGAAGATGCGGAGTCTTGTGTGGTTGTCCGTCCTCTCTGCATTCCATTGGTGATCTGCAAACTGTGCCGCACGTATATTGTTGTTGTATGATGAATTTGTTATGGAGGCTTTGCTCCACAACATGCTCACTGAGAAAATATAGATTACGCTGAGGAGGAAACAAGTCATTGAGTTGTCGGTTTTGTTTTGTCAGTGCGATCGAACGCCAGAAAGAATGTAACACATGCGAAACATCTTTAAAGAAGCAAACGAGTAAAGTGTTTATAAGCATAAATGCCTTAAGAGGAAATTATGTGCAAGAACAAGAAATTCATTGGCTAGCCACTTGCAGAGGAACAATTAAAAGCGCGAAATGAAAAGGAACGTTTAGAACGACGAAGCAAGAAGTGACTATTAAAATAAAAGAAACAAAGGACGGCGAAAACAGCGCAAAACACTGTCATGCATTAAAATGAGGGAAACTGTGGGATGAGGCATAGAAACAACATGTTGTGATGCAGCGATTGAGACTATGTTGAATTGAATTTTTACAATGCAATGTTGTGTATTAGCTCTGTTAACGAAACTTCGTTTCTCAAACACATATGCTGAAGGAAGTGAGCTATGCACTGGTGAGGAAAACGGATACAAAATAACGGAATTCAAAGACACGCCGGCCATCAAAAGCACGCTCCACGTTGTCTGATTTGGAGTGAAAGAATGAACACTGAGCAACGAACCATATGAAAGCATTTCACGTGTTGTTGTAGGCCGCTTAGAAGCAATAAGAGTACCGCGACGCTACACCAACATTAAAAACGTGACAAACAGCGAAATTTCACAAAGCATAGCACGCGCACAAGAAATGAACAAGCTCCTTGAAGGACCAACGCAACCACATGATCAGTGGCAAAACTACGTCATAGAAGGAAGAGAAAGCCAAGAGTCATTTGAAGATATTGTCGAACCTTGGCTGAATTCAGCAAGTGACAATAACGACATGATGTCACATGATATAAGAAACTTATAAGAAAACGTCAGTCAAGTGCAAGTGTCGCCCTGGGGTTACTACGAATGATACGCCAAAAAATGAAATAAAGAGCATGCTTAAGACAGTTTCCCATCTGAACGTATGATATGGAACCTCGGTGTGAGGAAAAGTGAGAAATTTTAGTGATTGCGAAATATGCCGTAACATTATGCTTTGGTGAGGCAACAAAGATTGTTACGTTGCGAAAATGCAAATTTCATATTCAATCTCTGTGCATCCCCCTAGGTCTTCTTCTTTCGTTTGAGCGAGTTCTTCTTTTATCCACTGCTAGCCCGCCTAGATATCGGGGCAGGTGTTGAGCAGCCATTCGGTTGTCTCATCGTCCAGAAGCGTCAGGCCGTGTAGTCCGGGGGGGG
>Ga0210059_1010551_pt1 | contig 14231 bp, 4 predicted proteins | sample Ectturendosymbi2_FD_188042 | JGI IMG/M metagenome (GOLD analysis project Ga0210059, IMG submission 188042) | Ecteinascidia turbinata endosymbiont from Florida, USA - Sample 2 (SPAdes) (version 2) | ecosystem: Host-associated > Tunicates > Ascidians > Unclassified | place: Key West, Florida... | reverse complement strand
CCATGTTGTCCTCCAATGTCCAATCCATCGACCTCCCCATGGACTGCACGACCTGACGGTTCTGGACGATGAGACAACCGAATGGCTGCTCAACACCTGCCCCGAAATCTGGCGCGGTTAAGCAGTGGATAAAAGAAGAACTCGCTCAAACGAAAGAAGCTCCTGACCTTGAAGATTCAAAATGAGTCTATTGTGAAAATTGAAAGCTAACGCTCAATTCAAACAATTGTCAGATATCTGGTGAATTATTCAAACTTGAACTACGTAACTAGTGTTTCAACGGTTAGCACTTCATAACTTAAATTACAGTAGAACCTATAGTTTTAAAGATGTAAATTTGACAAGCATGTCTATTTTGTCTCACGAGGCAAAGTTATTTTGTCAGTAGCTGTACACATTTGTTTGAAGGGATCGCATGACAAGTTCAAAACACATTACAGGTTTGGTTTGGAATGCATGGCCTATGTAGCTGAATGTAACGCCTAATTTAGGTGCAGGCAAGCTTTTAGTGGCTTTTGTCTGTGTTGCGTCAAGTAGAAACTAAACTATAACTCCAAACCTCAACATGTTGTGTCTCTCGGTATTGTGCTTTTCACGTGACCACTTCAACCATTTGTATTGGATCAAAGGCAAAATAGCCACAACATATATTTTGCCTCATGAGGCAAAATAGGCACTATCTTGTTGATTTGAGTTACTTGGAAGTTTTCGGAGTGTAAACAGGAGTCGGAGTTGACAGAGTCTGAAAAATGTGACTCTGCTCATCATTGACTTGAGTACGTCGTGCAAAATTGTCAATAACTCAAACGCATCAGACTTTGGGGATTTCCCTGGTTTTTGCTGAGATTGCTGCTTTCAGTTCATCAATCGTTTCAGGATTGTTGTGGATCCTTGAGATACCCCACAGATAAAATGAGTTCAAGTCTGGTGAATGCAGTACCCAGTCAACGTTACATTTCGTGCTGATCAATCTCTCTCGAAATCGGTCTCTCAGCCCAGCTAGGTTATCAAATGACCCTCATGTTTTTTAAATAACAGGACTTTTATTGAGGGTTTAATAAAATTTTATTAGTTATGTTTTTTGGGAATTACCCTTCATTACCATGTCATTTGATAACTAGGACGTAAAGACATGGTATTCTCACTTTTCCAACGAAAATAATGTGCTTTTTCAAATATTGTAGATTGTGAATCGTTGTGTCACATTTGATTATAAGGAGAAATACGTTGGCTGTTTGGGTTAGTTGCCCCTTTGAAATACTTCGTTAAGAAAGTCGTTCAGAATTATTTTGTACCTTGACGGTGAACTTCGTGTACGAGAAAAATCTACTAAACTTGCTGTCTAGTTGCTGGTTAAAATTGTTCTGTCAAGAAAACGTACAAACCCTATCGTCGAACTGCACTTCCCGAAATTTGTGTGGTTGAGAAGTAAAGCGAAACTCCTTAGTTTCGTCGTTAACGGTGTTTCCTAGGGTACTTTTTCACTGCGCTCTACCCTCTCTAGCCAGGATGCAACCTGAAGACAGTGAAAAACAAAAACTTGCGCGAAACTGATAAACGATAGGAAGCAGTTAAAGAATGAACTTTTTTCTCTGCTTTCTGCAGATATTGAAAGCCTATTGCTTATACTTTGACGGCTACAAAGGTGGTGCATATGTTTCTCAGTGGATTTTACTTGGCCCGTGGTTGTGCGACCTTGACGGAGTCAGCCCAAAGACTACTCTTTTTTCGTCCATTTCCAAAGCTAACAAAATATTTTGTATCAGTTCTTGTGAAAAGAGCGTTGTCTCCTGCTACAGTGGTGTTGTCTTCCGTTTTTTTTTAGAAATTTTGAATTCTGCGTTTTGAAACTTTCACGTTTAAACTCATATATATATTGGTAATTTTAAAATGCTTCAAATAAAAACATATTTATTTGCGCGCAGGGAAGCAGACAAGTTGTGGAAATATGACACAGAGACGCAAAAGTGGACTCAGGATACTCATTATGAAAACAGTCGTACTGGTTGCAGGATCATCAGTTTACCCTGAAACCATCAACGCATGTGCCTTTTTCAGATTCGTAAACGTTTGCCGATAAAAAACAACTTCTCTCCGTAAATGATACAGTTGAGGCAACTCGTTTGTGCAATCACAAGCATTTTAATTGATTGCGTTAAAGACAAACCCTGTATTAACCGTTATCGCTTCATCCTTTTTGGCATGATATTTTTGCTTTTCGTTTTTCTTTGGTGGAAAATTTCTGTTCGACGTGCAATTAAAGTGATGCGTATGGACAGAGTTCTGTCTCAGCTTAGAGTTGACTAAATATTGACCACAAGGTAATTAAGCGAACTGCAGCTTTGCTGAGGAGTATAACTCGACTTAAACTTGGTGTGATTGGTTCACAACACGGAGTCTAGCAGAGAGGCATTGGCCCCCTTCTGGATGAGATTGCGTGTCCAAATATTTTTTGTACCGAAACTGCTTCACGTATATTTTTCCTTCACGTTTGCATTTCTTGTATGCAAGTTCACATGTTTCAAGGTATGACGTAGGGTTGTATTATCCGGATAGCGGTTAACCGGATAACCGAGAGTTTTTTCGCTATCCGATATCCAGATATATTTCTGTCAGTTAACCGGATAAAATATAACGTTGCTAATGAGCTTTACACTTTTTAACGCTCTGCAAATCTTCAAACTCACTATCCAGCCCGCTTCTGTGGAAGCAGAAAGAGCATTCAGTGCATGTGGACTCTTTGCTACGACTCCACAATCGATGCGTTGTGCTTCATTCGAAAGGCGTTGCCAGTAGATTTAAAAGTGCATGGTTTTCGTTATATACGCAGCGCTGGTTTTACCCCGATTTGACCGGTCGCTTATAATACGACCCCGCGCAACCCTAACCTACGCATGAACTTGCTGCGTGTGTAGTGCCGGTGCGCGGGTTCACAGTGCGTGGGATCTGTTGTCAAGGGAAATCAAAGTCAACTGCGCAGTTTCATAATTCGTCCCCATCATAATTCGTTTTTGTAATGTAATTGTTACAGTGTTAATTGTTTTTCTGTAATGTGTAGCCTGTTTTTTTAATAACACCTAGTTAATGCAGAGAGGGTTAAGTTTTGAAGCTGTTTTTTTTGTTTTGTTTACAAAAGCGTTGTATTTGGCAGATCAGGTGTGAAATATGGTTCGATAGTTGTTGCCGATAGTTGTTGCAGTAATTACTTCTAAATGTTTAAGTTTAGTTCGTAATTGCAAAAGTGGGCTGCGTAGTCAGTCTTATTCAATTTCCCTTCAGAGATCTGACGAGGCAACCTTGTAAGGGTACGCACACCGTTCCATGTGGAAATCCCCCAGAAAACGGTGAGATACTGTTCATGAAGTGAGATCACCTGATGAAGAGAGATGGACCACAAATAAATACACGAAGTACCGAATAAGTATATAATACCAGACGAATCAAGCAGTAGCAGAGCGATTCTGGCATGTGAAATCAATTGCTGCTTGTCACATTTTCACACTGACGTAACAAGACCTCTCGGGCCTTCCCCCTTTGAAGCGCGTACACTTCACTGGAGCCCAACGTGGGGCGTTGCGCTGCAATCAGCACTTAACTACTTCCTGAATTGGTAGTCACGTTGACTCAAGATGCGATTAGCACGGCAGCCGTGACATTGCCCAGGGTGAGATTCAGCGGGTAATCAAAAGAGCTGTGGGATGTTGGCAATCAATAGGCTTGGGAAAAGCGTGGGTTGTAGCATAACTGTTACGAACTTGCGCGCGGCTTTAGCTCGCTTATCGCATAGTCCCTCTTGTGGCGGTTTTTTGTACTTGCTGGTTGGGAGCACTGGGAGTGGTGGAAACGCACGAGGTTTCGAGGAGGGAATTTAAACGTTAGTGCATAGGGCTGGAGGAGGCATATTTTTTGGTAACGGTTTCCACCGTGCTTGTTTGACTTTACTTGCGGTTTCTACCGTGGTAGTCTGTGTATATCGGTTTCCAGACGGCTTCCGCCGTGATTGTGTGATTTAACGATTTCCCCGCTGCTTTGTCCCTTTGTGACGTCTGCGTTTTAGTCCGTGTGCTGTTTTGAGACAGTCAGTGTCGTGTTGTACAGTTTCTCTGCCGTTTTGTGTTACTTCTGATTAAAGAGGCATTGTCCTCACTGCGTGCTGGCAGCTCAGAGTTAATAAGTCAGGCAGGTCTGTTTGTTGCACGGCTTGCCCAAGATAGTTACGGGACTGCAGATTAGCAGGGGTGCGTTTGCGGTGTGAGAACCATTAACCAAACCTTCCCAAACCCCAGCCCTCAAGGCCTTTGGCACCGTAGGGTCTCTTACAATAACACTGTAGAGGCATAAACGATACCACGGCCAAGGAAGAAGATAACCAACTAAAAAGAGGGGAGTGATGTGACCAGGGGTGGAGCCAGACATTTTCATTTGGGGGGGCCACTGGAGGGTTCAGTTTTGCAACAAGGGGAGCTGTCAATGGTCTGTGTAGGACTTTCAGAAAAAGACATACTCCTGTGGCATGACGTCACGCGGAAAATTTTAGGGGTGCAGTAGACCCCCTGGTACCCCCTAGCTCCGCCCCTGGATGTAACGGTGCGCAGACCGTTACCTGTGGAAATCCCCCAGATAACGGTGAGATGCCGTTCATGAAGGAGATCACCTGATGAAGAGAGATGGACCGCAAATAAATACACAAAGTACGGGATAAGTATATAATGCCAGACGTACCAAGCAGTAGTAGAGCGATCCTGGTAGATGAACTCTATTGCTGCTTGTCACATTGACGTAATAAAACCTCTGGCCTTCCCCATTGAGATTGGCAAAAGCTTTTGCGAAATGCTAGTTCTGATTATGCCAACTGCATGACTATTAGGTGTGCAAACATAACCGTTCCTGAAAAAGTAACAATTTATGTATTGAAAACTAACAGCCAGGCGCGTAGACAGAAATTTTGATAGGGGGCAAACAACGAATTTTCAACATTTGAATATCTAATGCCCCGTGTTTTTAAAAGATCATCCATATTAGGGGACCATTTTTGGGAACCAATGTACGGAAGGTCTGTAACTCGCTACAGAGAAAGTCTGGGAACCAGTCCCGTCGCCACGGGGGGGCCTAGTCCTCCCAAACAAGGCCCCCAAAATGGAAAATGAAACTATATATCAGTTGAGATTTTGCCAATTTTTAGAGTGTCAAGCCCCCCTAGTGAAAACTTTCTGGCGACGGTTCTGCTCGGAACGACGATGGAAACGAGGCGCAAACTTTATTCTTCGAACGGAAAACAAATGAACAGGCTCGAGATGCTTTGAAACATAGCAGATTGATCATGCTGGCTCTCGTGATGAAATCTTCAACTGGCATTCATACAAAACAGGCGCACATGTCGACTCTCGTCGCGTTCACACGTACTCTTGCTCTTTTCGCGTCTTTCACTCGCATGTTCTGTGTTTTTCCTGTCGCGCGAGTGGAAAAATGTGTTACTATGAGAGTGCATCGCGCCGCCGCGTTAGTTGCGTTCGATAATTACATTCAATGCTTTGATTAGGTTGCGGGCCGATGCAAGGCCCGCTACACATAGAACGTGCATTTGTCTGGCGTTTTTTCCTGAATTGTATTCAGATTTAAACTGGCAAAAAGCGTCGATTTTTGTTAAATTGACAAGTTGTAAAAGCCTTTTAGTGAAGTTTCAAGCTTCTATGTTAAATGAAAGCCATTGTTTGCTCGTAAAACTTTCCTGCGAAAGCGCTTGTTAAACTCTCGATGCTATCAGTCCAGGGTGAGGAACCATTTACTATCACCGGCCTCATGTAATGTGGAATATCGCTGACGGGCCGAAAAAATAATTTAATTTTATGCAAAAATTCTGAGTTTATCTTCCTAAGGAAAAAAAGTGAAGAAAATTGAGGAATGCGAGAGACCTCTCTTGACTGTCTAAATATCTGCTTATGGATTTTCGTATTGGCACAATGCTGCCTTGTACCTTACGTAACAAATTTTCTGAGGCGGGCCATTTTGAATGTTCACGCGGGTCGCAGGCTCCCCAGAGCTGCATATGTGTAAGGTATGCTGTATGCCTTTCACAGCCAATATTTCAGTTGAGCAAGGAGTCATCATGACCGCCATTATGATTGCGCTTTTTATATTTACACGTTTCTGACGTGCACCAACGCACGTTCAGTTGAAGCCGAATAGGACTTTGCTCTAACACATTGACTTCTGAAGAAGGCCTACAAAACTTGCGTGCATATAAGACGTGGATCCTGTTGTCGTCCAATTCTTGAGTGACTCACTGGTGCATGCAGCTGATAAACGTAAACGCTGATTGTGACACGGTTTGACCTGCGAAGCGACTCCAGTACGCTAGGCTTTAATTAACATAAAATCGCAGTTACAATCTGCAGAAACAAAGAGCAGTGTCAAGAACACATAATAGCGACAACAACAAGAAGGCTCGCTCAACACTCGCCGTGAAATACAAACGCCAACTGCCCCGAGCTGTCGTGGCAGCAATCAACTTTCCGCAAAGAAACAAAGTAAGGGCGAGGCAACAACACACGAATCTCCATACTAATATCTACCAATACGCTAGAAAAAAGTTTGGATTTTATGTCATAAAGCGCTATGAACTGCGAGTTTGGCAGCATATTTGTACACTACTTGCACTAAGCTCGCTTCCCAAAAACAGTTATGTATTTAGCTAGCTATTTGGAGGTATTTCTAGATATAGACAATATTGTAACTAGGGTAAAGTTAACAATGAATCAGTCTACACAAAATGAGAAAATGATTGTGCTGTGTATTTGTGAAAAAAGCCACAATCGGTTATCATCACGGTCCTGCTGTAAGTTACGAAATCGTTTTGCCGCAGCTTAACACAACGGTTGGTTGGTTGATCAGCCATTCTAATTTCTGGCGTAGGCTATAAAAAATGACACAGGTCCGGATCTGGAGCTCTGTTTTTCATGAACATGGCTCCAGCTCCGGAGCTCTTTTTTTCATAGCACGGCTCCATTTCTGTTCGTTTTGTCTTGGTGTGCCTCAAGTTAAATGGAAAATGAATTATATCAAGCACACAACTAAGAGAACACCAAACTTTTTTGAGTAATTTAATGTGGTAGTTTTTTACAAGCAGTCTCTTAGCATGAAGAAATCATCGTAAAAACAACATTCACAGGTTCAGACAATTCAGAGAATAGCTACTAGCGAAAACGTAACTGAAGTTAACGATAATATACGCAAATTCTGGAAGGGCAGTTGCTGGTTTTGCTGTCAATGCATAACGACCTTTTATCATTTCTTACGAACATAATCAAAAAAATGGCTGTTTGGAAAGCTGCATTTGTGTCCGAGCGTTTAAACACAAACCATTCTCAGTTGACCAAGTGTTTTGCACTCGTTGCATGCTTTGTCTGTTGCAGTCTTGACGATTCCAGTTAACAGCGCTGCCCACGCAAACCATGCAAAGAGCGCAAAGCGCATAGTTCATTACCTCTCTCATGTGTTCTTGCTAACATGCACACATTTGCATTAACACAAATTCAAAGATGTGTTTAAAATCCCTTTGTTCAGTGGCGTAGCAAGGGGGGATCGCGGGCCCCGGGCGGCACTTTTAGGGGGGCGCCACTTTGGTTATCAAAAATAAATTTTTGAAAGACGTTTAAAAGTTCTAGCTTTTCGTTATTATTTTTTAATAAATTTATAAAAGATTCGAAAGTTCCAACTATTTTCAATTATTGTGTTTAGAAGCCCTAGACTGGTAGGTTACCCTACAAAAACACGTCATGTGGCTGTGGAGCGAGCAAATTGGTGAAATGTTTATGCAAAAGTCTGGGTCAAAAATCCAATGCACGAAACTGCCCCAGTGCTTGTCTTGAAATTAGGGTTTCCTACACACTTACTTGTGCGGCATTTGTGCCCCAGTCCCTACACCTTCCTCGCCAGGCAAAGCCACTTCTGCCAACTCAGTCAAAATTCTTTTGAACAAAGAAAAGAGATGACAGTGGATTGCGGACCAGCAAACATTAGGGCGGCGGTTGTATGCGGTTGACATTGCCCTTCCTCTCAAAATCTGATAAAAAACGTTTTGCATGAAATCACGGTAAGCAGTCAAGGCTAGCTTAACCTTTTATCTCCTATCGTTGGTTCCTCAGTAACTCCCCAATGGCAGACCATAACATCACCTGACACCTAAGCATTGGCGAAGAAGATTTCGCTGGGGCGGCGATAGCCCAGTGGTAGAGTTCCGCCTCTCAATTGGAAGGTTGTGTGTCCAATTCACCGACACTGAGTGTAGCGCCCGTTGGGCAAGATCGCTCGCCTCGACTGCCCCGGTAAGTAGCAATTTGAGGCATTCGTATGCCGCTAATTGCCGTTGCCAAAACTATAGAAAAAATATCTTGACACATCTTATGTTACTTTTTAATGTTAAGTGGGATATTTGCAATTAGTGCCATAAGCTGTAGCCAAACTTTAGTTAGGTTTTTCAACATCAAATTTTGGCGGTTGAAGTGAAGAACTTTGCAATGATAACTTTTCCAAGTGTAACATTTTCGCATTTATAGCTGCACGTCCGCATTTATAGCTCTAAAAGCATTTATAGCTGCACTCTCAAAATCTAGCAGTATTCTCTTAGGAGACGCCAAAACACTAATTCTTTTTACTTCCTTCAAAATGCCATCATACACAACTTAAATTTTGTTCTGTACAAGGCAGCAAATGGCGGCAGGATTATGCCACGAGCGAGTTTGAAATGTATTGTGTACAATTGAAAAAATATGTATTGTGTACAAATTTGCATGTTGATCTGTCTAGTGATAAAGAGTCTATTAAATGTCTGGGTGTTTAATTGTCTTTGTGATTAACTATCTAGTGCAGTGGTTCTTAACCTGAGGTAAATTTACCCCTGGGGGTAAATTTCATCCCCCAAGGGGGTAAATTTACTGCACCATAAATTCCAGCCAATGCAAATTTAGGTAAATCATTCTAAGCTGTAAGTTTCTTAATTCCGTATTTTCAATAAATGAGCAGATTTACCACCATATTGAGTGTATTGGGGGTAAATCTGGTAATCTTGTTTGATAAAAGGGTAAGATATGTAAAAAAGGTTAAGAACCACTGATCTAGTGATTAAATGTCAGCGATTAATTGCCGCGTGATGAAATGACGCGTGATTGAAGGTCTGTACACCATCTCGGGTCAGGTGTTGAGCAGCCATTCGATTGTCTCATCGTCCAGAACCGTCCGTCAGAGCGACGCCGTGCAGTCCATGAGGACAGTGGCGTAACTAGGGGACATCTTCCCCTGGGTGCAGCGTTTTGGGGGCGCCAAATTGTGGTCGGAATGTTACGTAATATTTACAAAATGTCGAATGCCAGCGGCTGCCATCCATTTGCGAAACCTCGTCAAAAGCACCATCAAAAAGCAAGGCTAGCAAAGGGAGCGCTTATATTTTTAGAATTGTTGAACAAGATTAGGCTGTATAGGAGGTTTGAATTTCGCTTCATTTTAGCAACAAGTTTACAGCGTAAATCCATGTCGTCTTTGTTATTTGCGACTGTGATTAGTCTGTCAGCAATTATACACAAGGGAAAGGGTCTTGAGCGCAAATCATGCTGAAAATGTAAAATAAGATAAGAGATAACCCTGTATTGTTGAGTACCATTTTCATTGTAGAATGATCTCTTCTTTAATCTACTGCAAGATCATTGTTTCCCACGGTCCGGGCTGCGTGACTTTGCAGAAAAACTTAACATTTAATTTCGTTGACAAATCTCTGAACATTTATAATCAGCGTATTTTTTGGATAAGAACGTCTCACTCCAGAAGCATCAAACGTATTTATCAAAGGTCAACAAAACAACCTCCATATGGCAACTTTCCCACCAGATCTGTACAACAGTCATGATGGACCATCTGCTGGGCATAATATGGTAGTGAAAGTGTGTATGATACTTCAGGACCAAGAAAATGAATGTAGCGCATTGGACGTTGATATCTCTATCTGCATTGATTGCAGGTCAGTAAACGCAATGCAAAACGTTTCCGCAGTGAAATGGGAGAGCTTGTGAATCGTGCAATATCTATCTGCATGTAAATATACTTTAGTTTCACGCCATAAATCGACTCTACTTTTTATCACAAATTTCTACATTGTGTCTACACAGATAAGAATCATTGCTTTTCGTGAGAGGAACAACTTGTAGGACTTTTGGTTTGCGAAGAACACAGGACGACCATCACGTAGTGTATACAACTTGATTAACTTATTTCACGTTTGAGAAAGTTAACGCAGTCGTAATCGAGATCAGCTGCATGCGCTGACACAGTGGAGTGATACATGAGATGCGTTCGGCAAGCCCATCTGGGACGCCCGATAAAAGATTAATAACTTTGTTTAGGACAGTCATGTTATATTTAGGCGTTTGGCCAGTTCGTTTTTTTTGTTTTTTTTATACTGATCGGGATTGTACTTTACGTTAAGAAATCTTTATTTCACATTTCTTGCAACCATGCGACCTATTTAAAAAAATTATTAGTTTCCATGATTAAAACTATACCAAGATGCTTTTGATTTTGTTCACGACGCTAGTTTTTAGAGGATAATGCATGCGTGGAAGGAAAAAGCACGGTTTGAGTAATGATTAATCTTTGAGTTAGTTTCAAAGGACTGCCCCAAATATTAAGTCTAGACTTGCCAGTGCATGGAATTAAGGGCCGAGCAGACTGCTACCTTTTCTGCATGCATGTCAGAAGCAAATGTTAGGTCAAGTTTGTTCCAGTGCTTTTGAAATATTAGGTACAGGCACACTTCTGAAAGATTTACTTGGTAGCTTGCAAAGTCTTTTTAAAAAAAAAATTATCCGCCAATGTTTGTCATTTTTTGAAATTCCTTTGCATCTTATCTTATGCTAACCGTTACAGTAATTTCATCAAAAATGATTAAATAAATTTTTTCAAAAATCATCAAATTTAAATATGCCTATAAAATTTTTAATTTTTTTCCATTTAATCTGTATTCAAAGGGCAATTTTTTAGTTGACTTACAGTATTTCGGTTTTGTGGTGCTCTTCAGTAAGCTAAGTGGAAATACCGCAATTGAAATAGCAAATTCGATATTTCATTTCTGAAGCAAGTTTTCTTGTTAGTGTATCAACTCTGTTTGATTGCTACTGTAACTAAGTCATAAGAGTTTGAGCTCTTTAAATCAAACTAATCTGTTTCCTGCTGCGAATAGAACAGGAAATTATGCCGCAGGCCTACACATACATCCCAATGGCTGTTTTTATATAAGCACAAGCTGAGACTTGCAAAATGTAAATCACCAGCTCTGAGAGTGGTGTCCACATGTTGCAAAATTCGTCTGCGAAATTTAAGACGATCCTGAGTCACTTGAACTATCATGGTGCCCATTATTACCTGAAATCGTTTATAAGTTTTAGCTTCTGTCGAATTTCACTAAGCTCTGATTAATTATTATTTCCATACTCACTTCCACGTCATAAGAAGCCAGATAATCGTTTCAGTTATCTGAAGGTGCACATTAGTATATTAGTCTATTGTTGCTGGAGGATTTTACGTGGGTTGAAAACAAAGTCTTCCACGAAGGCTGTCGGATCGCGTTGGGTTTTCATGCCTGCAAACCTTGCTTAAAAGCATCCACTGGTGCAATTACTCACGAAGACAATGCGTTTTGGAGATGAAAACCATACAAGTGATAAGGTGTTTGGTAATTTGCTACAGTTTCAAAAGCAAAGTCAAGATACAAAAACCAATAATATAAACGCGGGCGGGTTGAAATGAAATCACGTCGGTAGGCTCCAAAAATAATTGTTTTCATCTAAAGCCAAAAATTTGAAGCTCAAATCGTTAAATAAAAAAACACGTGGGAGATGCAGCCAAGAAGTATGTGCTTCATAGTTTTGAGTTTCATCCACGGAATATCGCAGAAGATGAAAACCATCGTTGCGAAAATCTCCAACTATAAGATGTCATGTGAATCTGCAAGTTGTTCGTTAATGTATCAGGTACAAGTTTGCAAGACTTGGGCTTACAAGTTTAAACTTCTAGGCAGTGACGGATTTACGCACAGGCCATGGCTTAGGACCCCGGGTCTTTTGGGGCCCCGCACAACTCCTTCCTAGAGAGACTCATTACTAACTTAAAATTTGGGAAACTGCACAGAGGCATAACCTCACCAAAAACAAGCGAAAATGCAAACGTCGAGACTCTTGTCAGTACAGTAACAACACGATAATATTGTTTGTTACGCAATACAAAAATGACAATACTGCTTTTCACCGTAGTTCTGCAGCGTCTGCCGGCCTTGCGTTAGATGTTACGGCCGTCCTAGATTGCGAAAAACTTGTTGATAACTTCGCTTCCCTGAAGGCACGTAAAAAACGTGGCGATAGACTATGACTGTTGGATATGTTGGTGGGAAACATTTGGTATGGGTTGATGCAGATAATTACATATTTGCCCTCTTCTTCATGGATACAATTGCTTGATCTAGTGAGGGCTGCCTGTGGTAACGGTTTCAAATGTGCTTTACAGAACGACTTCTAAGGCAATGGTGTAGCCAGACATTTTTATTGGAGTGATAAAAAACACGAATTCCTCGCTTTGGTCGTGGATTTAAAGAAATATTCATGAATTGGCGTCATTTTGCTAAGAGGCCCACGTGTCCCCCTTGGCTACGCCCCGTCTTACAGTATACTTTGTATATGGTAGTGTTTTATCGCAAAGGTAGAGTTTTGAAGCTGTATAAAATTTCGTTAATTTCTCAGTGGTGGTTTCAGTTGTCAAAGTCGTTGTAGCAGTAAATCATTTAGTCACTTCTGAAATACTAGATCCCTAGTCACTGCAGCACAGTGGTCTCTAGCAGTAAGCCATTTGTCAATTACGCTGTTTCTGAAATACATCTGAAATACGTAGACAAATTTGTAGCGTGTTTGATTCGGATCCTACGTTTGGTTGTTTCCAACTAGATTACTAGTATACAGAGCTTGCTTATTGAAGCTCTAGATGTTAGTTAAATCAGCTAAAACAGTCTCATGAGTTTTACTTGGAAAAACGTGTCTACTTTATATTGGGCTTACTTCATACGGTTAGCTGAGGGGATGTTGCGAAAATACTTTGCTGTGCCAAACTTGTCTTCATGCTATTTACCATCAGCCTATCATAGAGGATTAAAACACTTTATTTTGTATTACTTGGAAAATGGCAACTTAAAAACGGCGTAAATAAAGCCTGTTTCCACTGAATAGATTGTGCTTGTTTAGTCAATAAAGTTGTCTGTTGTTACTACAACAGAGGAGTTTGCGTACAGCTAATCAGATCGACAACCAGACGATATTTTCGAGAACGGCAACACGGTCCCGCATGCAGAGCCGGATTAAAGGGTAGGGGGGCCGGGGCAATTTTTGCTGGTGGGCCCCTATGATGCAATTTGTGACGTCATCGTTTGTAATACTTATGTTTTCGCTGATTCACAAGGTTCCTGTTTTTTTCCGGTAGTCGAGAATGTACTTACTCAAAGCACATACAGTCAGCTGCGAGAAGTAAATACTAGAAAGTATTTTTACTAAGAAAAAATATTTCACAGGCTAGAGAGTGATTCGGCAAGAAACAACATTCACCCGAACAATAACTTAAAGCACATACCAGAAATTACAAACAAACACCGGAAAAACAACATGGTTTTGGGCTTTGTTGGGTATTGGTAATGCAAGGGTTCCCAACCTGCGGTACGCGAAGGTCTTGCAGGTGGTACGCGAGTAATTTCCATTGTTTCACAAAAACTTGGATGCAAACAGATTTCTAGTTTACGTATCGGGCTTTGTTACTAAAGGATTACATTTTCCTGTAGCTTCCTATTGTTTCGTAACATCATGCCTTTCGATGCGTTGTTAGCAAATTTACGCCACACATCGGCCGATTGGCGGAAAGTAAACAAAAATTTCATTAATTTAGTTGTGGTCTTTCATTTTTATTTTACGTATATTATTCTTCTGAATAAACTAAGATTTGATCAAATTAGTTGCTCTGGAAGAAGTGGTCCGCGTTGACAGTACACAGTGCCCAAGTGGAACGAGACCGTAAAAAGGTTGGGAACCCCTGTGGTAATACAGTAGAACTCGTCTAATTCGTCAATTCGCTTAATTCGTCACTTTTTCGTCGGTCCCGGCAGAATCCCTATCTTTTGTGTACATTTCTGTTCGTCTAATTCGCCATCGTCT
>Ga0210059_1010550_pt1 | contig 14233 bp, 8 predicted proteins | sample Ectturendosymbi2_FD_188042 | JGI IMG/M metagenome (GOLD analysis project Ga0210059, IMG submission 188042) | Ecteinascidia turbinata endosymbiont from Florida, USA - Sample 2 (SPAdes) (version 2) | ecosystem: Host-associated > Tunicates > Ascidians > Unclassified | place: Key West, Florida... | reverse complement strand
CGAAGTCGGGCTTTTGCAACATTTTCTGCAACTGAGTTCTCGCGGGCCGCAAGAAAAGATCTCGCGGGCCGCATGTGGCCCGCGGGCCGTATGTTGTGCAGGCCTGGGCTAGAGACTGACTCGGCAAAAAACAACATTCCCCCGAACAATAAGCAGAAACCAGAAATACAAAAAAACACCGGAAAAATAACATGCCATTATGGCCAGCCAGGCTGAGCGTGAAAGGTGCTTCCAAGCTTGTGTCGTGACTTTCACCTACATTTTCAGGTGCTCTAGTTAACGCCACACTGGTTTAACGTTGCTGCTTGAAAGTTTTGCTGAAAAAATAAACGATTCAGATTTAGTCAACACTGCCAGATTGTTGTGCATTTCCTCCTTAGAAACTTTGCGCTTTTTAGCACCTGAAGGCATTACAAATTTCGGCACCGCGCTAGCTAAACACTGCAATCATGTTTTCTGCTCTTTCGTTCTGCAAATCGACTGATTAAAACCTTTTCTGACGGGCTGCGCAATAGCATGTGGTATAAATGGCTTGGCTAGCTTCATATATTTTTAATGTAACACAACGATAGTAACTATCGGAAGAAAAGTGCGTTTCCATCATAAGTTACCCTTCATGACGAAACAAAGGGTCACAGTTCAGCTGGGCTACCTCTAGACCAGGGGTGGGCAATTAATTTTGCTTGGGGGCCACTTTGAGAAGGCAGCAGAGTTGCGGTTGGGTGCTGAGTTTGAGGAGTTCTGCCGCTATTTTGTAAGCTACGTCTAGCTGTTTTTTTTGTAACGTAACCAGGCACCAGTTCAGTATACTGTTCTGTAGTCTCACGCAGGGCCACGATCTGCGAACCCGTCAACACGCCCGATCCTTCTTTACGTCAGTGATCTGACAATATGAACCAGTGGAGTTTTTATCAAATTTGCAGAACGTCAAGAACCTCTATCGAACACGTTCTTGTGTGTATAGCTTATTTTTCAATTTAGAAGTAGACCTATAAACTGTAACATTCTATCCAAATTTTGACAATCAGACATATTAAAAATAATCAAGTTTGCCATCTTTGTTGCTTTTGTGTACGATTACTTTGTTGCTAACTAATTTATTGAGTTTGCCCACACGTTTGGTGAATGCCCTATCAACGGTTCCTCATTTTGGTGAATGCCCTATCAACGTACATACAGGGGACTTCGCCCTTTAGATTATATTTCTTAGTCATAACCCAAGTTATAACATATATGGCAGCGGTTCCCAAACTGTGGTACGCGAAGGTCTTCAAGGTGGTACACGAACAGACCTACTTTCTGTTTTTCTTCACATAAAATATATTCACAGCTATTATTTTTTTCCTGTAGGGTTCTTTTAATAAATTCTTGAATTTTTGTGTAGCCTACTTCCCTTGTTGGTTTCTAAAAATGGCCATAATACTTTCTCACAGCAATTTTCTTCATGTTGCATTTGTGTCAATTCTGGTTGTCCAAACTTTTGATTGAAGTATATTTGGAACATTGACTTTTCCTGGAACAAGGTGGTACGTGTTGACAGTACGAGACACACAAATGGTACGCGATCAGAAAAAGTTTGGGAACCACTGATATAGGGCATTCTGTACTCTAGTATTTCATCGGACACATTCCGATGCGCTCTCTTAATTCAGAGGGGACTACACCTGTTACGGACCGTGGGAGCCCAAAACATTTGGCTCTGAGTCAACTTCGATCACAACTCGCCAACACGATTGCGCTAAAATCAATAAAGAAAAAACCGGTATCTTTGTATTTGATATTTTGCCAGACGTTACATCGTCAGGCGCAATCTTTTGCATCTCGTATCTTCATTGACTCTCTAGCGCGATCGGTCGGCGGCTTATGGCCGAAATTACAGCAAACCTCGGTTAATCCGGATTCGATTTGACCGACGATTTTATCCGATTTAGGCGAAGATCCGGATTAACCGAAGATGGTTGTCTCTAACCTGACGTCATCTAAGTACTGAGATATCCGTGAAAATTACTTAAATTGAACACACTTACAACCAAATAGCAGGCTTCCGCAGAAGCAAAACGTAATTATTGATGCTTTTGCAATGGTACATCAAGAGTAGTTACCGCCATATCCAGGCAGTTATGAACAATCTCCAGTTCATCATTTCAGATTACTTGACTGCAAAGAAATCTTGTGTTTTGGACTGACGCAGATTTTTCTGCGACTGCTCCATAAGCAGTCGCTCTATTAGAGTGTAATGCCCTCCTGACGTCTTACCGAGTACAATACGCTCAGGCAAGGCCGCAACCAGCTGATATTTTCGGGGGGCAAAATGATGTAACCTATTGCTGTACCTAACAAATACATGTTTTTTTTATTTCGGGGTGGGGCAATTGCCCGATTGCCCCCTCTGGTTGTGGGCCTGCACTCAGGTTTAATGTTCTACACAAGCACACTCAACACCGATCTATAGACTGAAACCGTGGTCCGGCGGCGTGTCTTGAGCGTTATGTTCAACACAAGCCATGCCCGTGTGTGACGCAATAATCGTCTCTACGATTAGTCGAATGTTGCACGCAGTCGCGGCCGTTGCATAATAATACTATACTCTCGTTGGTGATTTTGAGCACACTTGTGTTGCTCCTGAAAGCCACCGAATCTGTTCTAGAGACAAAAATACGGATTACGAGATGTGAAAAGAGCAGATTTTATCCGGTATTGGCGAAGATCCGGATTAAAAAATCCGGATAAACCGAAGATTTTTATAAAGAAAAACGTTAGAAATCATTCGTACCACCAGTTTTATCCGGTTTTGGCGAAGATCCGGATTAACCGAATCCAGATTAACCGAGGTTTACTGTATCTCCAAACCACAACAGTGGCTTTTGTTGGACAGAAGCCAATATATCGGCTTTTTGGTGCGATAACTCGTGAACCATTGCAGCTGCGTAGACAAGTAAGACATTGCAAGAAAGGTGTTTTTTTATAAAGGTGACATTGGACGAAAGGGACGGCGCATTTTCAGAGGTCTCGATGGTGTATTTGTGATGTCAAGCCGGAGAAAACCTGATTCTGGTGTAGCAAAAGTAAGCAGTGTTTTTATCAAAGACCTGTGGAGCGAGCCGATAAAAAGTTACTGAAAAGTCGATAAAAACGAAAAAAGTTACTAAAAACTTGTAGAAGTCGACAAAAGTTGAAAAAAAAATACCGAAAAGTTAACTTTGTGTTGGATTTTTCGCGTTCTTTACAATGGTGCACTCTGAAAAACGCTATTAGCAAAGGTTATGACGTAATAACCGAAAAATCTTATATTTTCAAATTCCGAAAAAATTTATTTTATCACACAAACATTTACCCCAAAAAACAATGGCGAGTGATTTTCTTCGGCGTTCGTGGTTAGTTTCAAGGGGTACAACCCCATAAAACTTCGAAAAAGCTAACAGGTCAGCATGAAGCAGATTTCTTGAAGATGACCGAAAATTGCCAAAAAGTCGCATACGAAAAACCAAAAAATTGCCTTTTTCTGTATTACATTGCGCATCAGGAGTTACATTTTACTGTACAAACTTTTTTGTTATTTTTTTTCACCGAGCCAACTTGCATGGAGCCATAGGTTAAGAATCACTTTAGACTTAGAAATAGTAGAAACGGCTCATGGACTTGCATCAGGCATCAATTCTATCGATCTTTGTTGTTTTCCAAACAGTAGTTGGGCGAAAGATGATTGATCTCGACACCAACACGACCATCATTGCTTTTCACTCAACAGCATGTCTTTTGTAGATTTCAGCAGAATCAGAGCGACTTCCAGGGGATACAGTTTATTTTTTATCGAAAATATTGGAAACAAGCCAGCAGCGTTACCTACTGTAGATATTCAAAACACATGTCAAATATTCTTTAAAAGTATATTACGGGCAGTGTTCTGAGACGACCAATTCTAATTAAACAACATTTATCTAACCGATTGTGTGTTTCAAAATTTAAGAAATGTTGGGCGAACAACGATTAGTTCGGTCTCGTTAATAGCACATTTTCAACATTTTTTCGTAATCCAACATTACACTTTTTGCATAACGTAGGATCACAGACAAAAAACACTAAAAATACAAAAGCCCGATAGTAACTTTCAGGAAAACTCGGTGTCGAAGAACATCTTCACGGCTCACAAACGTCAAGCAGTGTTTATACTGGACGCAAAAACCTTTTGAAGGACGGTCAGTGTGGAGGTTTGATGCGCACTCGCGTTGTACAAGATGACTTTCGAAGTTAAAATCAGTGGTTTTCTACGCGTCTTACTTCGCGGTTTTCTAGCTGTGGATAACGCTGCCCGAAATGCAACCTACTCGATGAGACAGGTTACTACAAAATATTATTGTTCAAAAACAAAATATTATTGTTCAGCTTTCCTCGTTTGTTTCGCAATGCGTGCCATGCAGGCTTACGCGTGCGACGCGACTTCACAATCAGTGTGAGTCACGCCATCATCTGTGTGCTCTTCCATGAAACCGAGGCCAATGTTGTTTTTATTTGTCGGCATATCTTTGTAGAAATTGTGCGGCTCGCCGAGCCAAGGGTAACGCCTTTCGTTCCATAAAATTTTCTCTTCCAGTTCGTCCAGTATATCAACTGACAGTACCAGTTTATCGTGCTTTAAGATCCCCCAGACATTAAGCGCAACCATGGGCATTATGCTGAAACCTCGCCTTCCGTGAACAACGGTACTTAGGTTCGCTGGAATATTGCCGTGTTCGTAAATGAACAGCGCGGTATTTTCTGCAAGGTTCCTGCTTTCCAGCACTTCTTTGAACGCGTCTTCGTTGGCCTGATTGATCTCCATGTTGTCAACAACAATCAGGTCATTTTGAGCATACTTCACAGTCAACGCAATCGTCAATCCCATGATAAGTGCTCTATCACTGGGTCTGTAATACAATGATCGTGGGCCACGAGGACCGAAGGCAATGCCTCCTTTGTGCCAAAAAGGGGGTGTTCTACTGCCCTGACGCATGCGTCCGGTGTGCTTCTGCGGCCACGGCTTCTTTTTTCCTCTCCCCAGCTGGGCACGACTTCTTGACCAGTTCCAGTCGACCTCTCTGTACTTTTCCTGCCATTCTGCAACACCGTGCAAGATATCCATGCGCGGATGAACCCCAAACACGTCCGGGTGTAATTCGGTCGCTTTGTCAAACTCCGGTTCGCTGTTCATGAAATTGTCCAGCCAAACCTTCATTGGTTTCTGGTGCTTCCAAATTTTCATATTGCACTTCCTCGAGACTGGCACATGTTTTCCAGGGGCGGGTGTTTCATTCGGTGTTTCCTGTTCCAACGATTCTATTCTCTGTCTTGCAGCCCCGAATAACACAAGGTTGCTTGGCAAAGCTGAGGTGATTACATCAGTGCTTTGTTTCCGTTTTGTGTGGTGGAGATGCGTGCATGCTCTTGAAAGGAGTTTGTACATATTCATGCCAATGTCTTAATATTTTCTGTCATAGCAACCCAACCTGCACACATACATATATTTTGATCAATAATATTTAAATTAATAACAGCATGCTACCTTTTTGCTGATCAAAAATCCTGAAACTTTAAAATTTACGTAGGTAAATGCACCTAACAACAGAAAGTTGAAAATCGCCAAACATTAAAAACAAGCTGGCAATACTTTGGTACAAAGAGGGGAAAAGGTCAAACAAGATTAATTCCAGAGAGCAAAATGAAAGTTTTGATATGATGTTTTAAGTGGGTGATTAACTACGCAAAAAGGAGCAAGAATAATTTATTCAATATAGGTATATGCTATAATGCTCCCCAAATAGAATTAGTTACATTCCACCTCATATTTTTAACTCTTTCTTCCTGTTGCGATCGTAAAGCCCGAGCGGCAAGTGGGCAAAGCTTCACACTGTGGCAGCAAGCAACAATAGAGATCATGCGCGGCAATCAATCTATTATTGCTTGTTCGCGCCACGTATATATGGGTGTTGTTCTTCGCGCACATCCCGTTCGTGGTGAATCGCACATTCAACGCAACGCCAACAGAGAGGTTGCAACATTACTATTGGGAGTGTAAAGAAGTACAACCATTTGAGTTTAGACACACCTTTACAAACTGGAAAGGATGCTGTTGTGATCGAAGAGCCCAAGCGGCAAGCGTGCAAAGTAGGGACCGACCGATACGGCGTTACTGGTGCCGATACCAATATATCGGCCATTCATGGACCGATAACCGATATTTCCAAAATTTTTAAATCTTGTTTTCTGCTTCATTATCAAAAATATGTATTTTATGCCTTACCTTTTTTTCAAAGACCTAAAAAATCAGGATATATGAGCAAAAATTTTCCGAAATGCAGCAATTTCAATATTTTGCTATTATTTTTAATTAATCGGATTAATGATGATGTTTTTGTTCCGGCCGACCCGTGCTCCATGGTTCATCTTGTCTGCTTGTTTATAAAAAAGCACCTGCTAGCGTTGCTGCAAGATAACTGTCTTGACTTGGTTCGTTGTGCTTTCTTATGCAAATTGTCTGCATGCGTGAGGAATATAACAGCGTTTTGTCAACACCTACTGGGGCCGATAAAATCGGCCGTTGTGGCCGATACCGATATATCGGTCTATCTCTAGTGCAAAGCTTCACACTGGTAGCAAGCAACAATAGAGATCTCTCTATTATTGCTTGTTCACTCCACATACATATAGGTAGTATTCTTATCGCACATCCCATTCATGGTGTATGGCGCACTCAACCCCGCACTTTACCACGTGATTGCAACAATGCCAAGCCCTAGAATTTTTCTTAGGATTGCATCAGGAAAATTCACCAAAGTTACACATTTTCATTTCATAAATACTGTACTTTCTATTACGTGTCAGCAACTTTTCATCTTCTGACCTACTTACTCTGCACTATTTTTCACTAATCTCCATAAGCATATGAAAGCTGAAACAACAGCACACATCAAAATTTAAAGAGAAATGAAGTGATATCAGTTTTTCTCTCTTTACTGCGTCACAGCCACTGCCAAAATTTACTTAGTAAAATCAGAACTACATCTGTTTCATGCAATTACCAATTTTTTATCTTTGCCTAGACGCCAAGTCATATAATCTGCAAGTTCTGCAACATTATGAAACTGTGCAACAATGAGTGTGTCAATCACAGTCACTTATCCACTTTACACTGCACTTCTTATCGGATTGACGCGCGAGCGATTTGTCGCCTTTGGCTTACCTTCGTGAACGCAGTTTGCGAACTCGATATTGGGGAGTTTTTACACTGCAAGGACTCAAAAGATTTGCTTCGTGGGTTTGGCCTATGGTGATGCGAAAGCTGGGGAATAGGTGAAAATGAAAAGGTGAAGCATGATTCCACTACACAAAGGTTCTTTTTGTAGGCAGGTTTTTTTAAGGCGTTTTAGGGACCCGATTCGGGTCCCTAGAATCAGAGAAAATTATCATCGGATCCCTAAAATCAGAAAAAGTCGGGTCCCTACAGATCCAAAACGGGTTCCTAACATTTTCCTTAAAAATCGTTGGGAAATCGTACAAGGTCGCAGGAAATTAATCAGCTGCAAGTCATGTAAAGTTCAAAAATACGCCAAGAATTGCAAGGAAACCACAAAACGGACTGTACGAATTTCCTCGCTCAGTCATGGTGGTTCAATACTTGGCCTTGTGATGCAACAGTTACCCCTACCTAGCAATAGTGGTCTCATGCAGTCGCTGGTCGCGTGCAAGGTTGCCAATTTGGGATTTTTGAAACCAAATTTTGAAATTTAGGCTTTTTTTGACGCACTTCGCTTTTTAAAAAAATCAGAATGCCAGTCACAATCTGGCTTTTTCTTATTTATTTTTTTTAGTCTGAAAGACTTGGCTCTGGCTAAACATTGTCTGAGCTGCATATTCATTACAAATCACTTCTGACGAGAGTCTATGACCATGCAGGGTGCAAAGAATTTCTGTTTCCCTAACCATTTTCGATTTCAATAAGAAACAAATGTACGACACAATTTACGGGGAAAGAAATCGCTCATAAAAATCTGAATTGCATTTTATCGATGTTTCTGGCGAGTTTTGCTATCCATTTTTGTTTGGTTATGCATGTCTTACTGCATGTGTAGCCTGCATATCTTAGGACTGCTATATGGTTTATTTTGGCTTTTTTTGAGACAAGGTCTGCCATTTTTGGTGAACCTGGTCGTGTGTCGTAAACCCCTAATGGCGGCGCAAAGCTGTTAGTTTTAATATTGTCGCTATGATGACACATGTAGTCAGAGGACACTGAGGCCAACACGTCCTTAAAACTACGTGCGTGTATGCGAGCGAACTCCATTGCGTTACATAATAGAGTGGGCGCTGGCATCATCTGGAAGCTTTTGAATACATTCAGATTGTTAATACTAGTCTACACGACTGCTTTGGTTAGTGGTTGACTGACTGGGTTAGCAATCGAAATGGTAATGCATTCCGAACGCCATTCCGGAATGTAGTGCCATTAAAAATGCTCATACTCGCGCCCAAACCAGAGTCCACTGACAAGCTCACTCCGGTAACTGCGCACTCGCACCTACAAAATGCATACATAAAACGCTCTCTCAACAGAAACTTTTAGCACTGTCTGATTATCGTTCTACAGGTCGGATCGGTTAAAAACCGATTTCGCCACGACCGAACTGGCTGCAACAACTAACGTCTGAAACACGACGCCACAATCACTTCAAATGCTGCACCACTAGCGAATTAAAACCACTTTTCTGGAAGTCGCATGCGCCCCCCAAACACCTTTTGTGCGGCTCTCAGCAGTCTTTCAATAAAACCAGTAGCGTAGCCAGTCCAAAAATTGGGGGGAACTGTTAACACTATTTTGTTTGGCATACCGCCTATCAAAGTACAAATGTTCTAAAAACTAGGGGGGAATGGCCCCAAAGGCCCTCCTGTCTGCGCCTATGAATAAAACCTCTAAAATATTTTGTGTAACAGACTTCGTTCTGAAATAACACAAAACGTGTGAATTGACTGGCATTAAAATTTTTTTAGTGCGACTCTCTCACAAAATCGTAGATCTGGATTAGGCTCCCTTCAGTGAAAAGGTTGAGAACCACTGGCTTATGCTGTGCAGGAGCCGCAGGCATGCCGTGATTACGCGACTTGACAGTAGGAATTGCTCGACCCTGCTGTACGAGTGACATATAATCTTGCCGTAAAACATGCGTTAGAAATTATTAAAATTTATTGTCCATAGGATATCTTCAGTTTGCTGTCTCGAAGTCTCTCAGTGGTGCACAAACTACAATTTGGTTGGTCGTTAAAATCGTGTCATACGGCTTTCCAAATGCCGGCGGTTGTTGCGAAGCTTCATGTAAGCAGTCCAAAGTACTTAAATAAATTATCTACAACTCTGATGTAGTAAAAAAATTCCTTGTAAATTCAATAGTGCCCACAAAATACAAATTTTAGAAGCGGGTTAAGGAAGGAGTAGGCGCGAGAATTTGCCACTTCGCGGCGAAGATTTGCGGCTTCCATCGGTTTTGCACTCGTTCAGTATCTCGTTTTTGCATACCGAGCAGTAGCGTGGTACACTGTGGCGATGCATCTGTTTACACGTTGAATGTGAATCGATGCTAGTAGGCTGAATCAATCCAAGCTGATCTATGTGTACGCAGTGATAGTTAAGGCTCTTGAGTGCAACGTTTTCAAGAAAACAAATTTTTTTTGCGACGTCATAAACGGGCGATCGTCTTCAACTTGCGGCACACGGGAAATTTCGACAAGCTTCCCGGGAAATTTAAAATTTTTGAAGCTTTGCATACAGCATTCATATGCATGAAGTATAAAATGTAAACAACTTAGGAAGAAAATATGCATTTTGTTTCTTACCTTTGCTTATTTACAGACGAAGTAAGGTTTGCTATCCTCTTTTAATTATGAATATGCCTTTGACCACCTGAGGTGTGCTATAATCTCATATTCTATAAGTGCAATGCTATGTCTCTGTAAATCTCGTTCACGTACTCCAAGTTTCTGGTCACATGCTGTGAGTGCATGACCGCTTTTTTGCACTCCTGGCTTAAAGTCATTCTAAGGGCCAGTCTGCTGCTATATAGTGATTGCATGAACATACCAAATCTTCAGTGCATTTTTAGAGAGATAATTTCGTTCCATAAAACAACTCACTGCTCTAGGGACAGCAATCCTCTATGAGATTTTTCATCATATCTTGGTAAAATGCAACTGGTTAGATTAATCTTGAAAATATCTTCACATTGTAACCGGGAACATTTCTGTGAGGGGCATTGACAAATCTCCCAAAGAAGATACTTGATCATATGGCATTTTACAGACATATTTCAGTGTCTGAAAATGGGGTGACATGCAAAGACAGTGCCAATGCCATGTGCATCAGCAATCTGAAACATGGAAGGAACATAATTTTTTCATGTGCTCCTATGACAGCATGTAAATATTTGAAGAGAAAGGTGTTAATAACTTTCTTATCATAACAGTACATGGTTTAGGCCAGTGGTTCTCAAACTTATCTGCACGTTGACCCCCAAATAAAGTATACAATTTTCTGTCGACCCCGTGGCCTAGCCCAACAGTCACTAATACAAAGAAAGGATGTGTCAAAACAAATTTGAGTACTTTTTACTTGAAATCCATGATAAAATATACAAGGCATATTGATTTACTGTTGCTAGCTTTGCAAAAGTATTTACTGTGGCTTTTACTCAGATTTACAACAATTGTTCTCCGTCCTACTGCTGAGCCTATTGCCAGTGCTGCCACAGGCTTCCCTGCAAAAATCATCAGATTCACAAAAAATTCACTAGATCTGAAAAAAATTCACTAAATTTAAATTATTTGCGTCGAAGATCGCAATTTTGCTTGAAATGATTTCGTTATTTGCTTTATCGCCAAAAAAACTTGACATGTGCACATTCGCTAAAATGGATGACGCTGAAACCTGGCTGGAAAATCTCATTCCAACAATCTTCATGCTTTTTTCAAGAGCTGAAAATGACACCACTTGGCACTTACAAAAGATTTTGGACCGATCAACCTAACATTTAGTCAGTTATTTCTACTGCAGTGATCCTGCAAAGAAATGAAGTAAATGGCATAGCCAACACTGTAGTAACAAACAGCATGGAAGTGAAATCAGTATGAAACTCAAATTAGAAACACTTCGTTTTTCGCTGCAAATCTTCAAACAAGGATTGACGTAATCAGTTGTTTTTGGATTGAAAACGGCTGAAGGTTGAAAAAAAGCGATCGTCATACTTTGCAGAAAAATCACTATATTGCAGTGTAAAATCACCAGATCACTAGATTAGTCTAAAAATCACTAGATCTAGTGAAAAATCACTAGGGATGGCACCAGTGCCTACTGCTGTACCAGATCTACTTTTTGCCAAGGGCCACATCTAGTCCAGAAAAGAGCCAAATTCTGAGATAAGGGGCCAAAAAAGGGCCAAACATTTTTTGCAAACTTAGTAACAGTTACAAAGTCATGAATCCATACTTAACCATTAATTGAATGGCAGTGTTCTTCAATCACAATTGTAGCTCAACAGCAAAATAAGTACATGATGAGAGATCGTAAGAGAACAACTTAATTTCCATGTATAACCTTAAACTGAGATAAATCTACCGTCGTCGATAAGTGCTAAAGCCATCAACAACAATCTGAACAAAATCAACAAACACGTGCACTACATAAATAACAGTAAGTTAGGTAATGTAACAGTTCTCACTGCTATCTCTACAACTACAGCAAACAACAGGCATTCTGAGGAATGTACTGAACTTTTATATTAACTCAGGAAATATAAGGATCCTAACATAATTTTGCAATCGAAAACCTTCAAAATATAGGAATTTGGTTAAAATCTACAATACATTAGTGAAAAAGTGAAAAAATATGGTTTCTCAAACAGGACTCAGGGTGGTCAGGTCTGAATCTTGCAAGGGGCCAAGTCTGTCCTGGAAAAGGGTCAAAAGAAATTTTTGGGGTCAACAAGTTTTATTTGGAACCAAATTTCTGAAATTTGGCCCAAAAGGGTCAACCTGGCAACCCTGTGCTGTACTACCAGTCTAACAACTGCGACACATACACTACATTATTGTTTGTAACGTAACATACAGAACAGCTTTCATAATGTCATCCTACTGAATGATTTAATAAAAAACTATTCAAATGGAATGTTCTTTTAAACTACTGTAGCTGAGATTTGATCAGCCCTCGTAATTTTGTTTGACTTGTTGAAAAACGCCGTTTGCATTCCTTGCCCGATTAACAATAATTTTGAATTGGAGGCTTCAGTGCTCCAGTAGATCCCAGCAGTTATTCGTTGACCCCTGGCCATTCAGTGACTCCCATTCGACCCTGTGACTATTTATCGATCCATTAGATGGTCCAATTGACCCCTGGAAGTCAATATCGACCACTTTGAGAACCACTGGTTTAGGCCTTGCAACAGTAAGGAAAGGTTTTGAGAACAGAAGTCATGCAGAGCCTGATATTCAGCTGTAAGGATAGATGATGATTCTTTCAGGCTCTGGGTAGAGGGGTCTTAGGATGATTAAGCTTAGGGTCATTCCATGTAAGTTGATCCAGCAAAATGGGGATTTTTCATCTGACCCTCACCGAAATTCATGAAATTTTATAAGGGCAAAGATCTCAGGCTTCTGCGCTCAACAAAGCTGGAATTTTTGAAATTGGACCTGTATTTCTGAAATTACAAGCATTTGAAATTTTGATGTTTTTCAAGAGGATTGGACCAAAAAATTCTTAGAGTTTTGCTGTTGGAACTTCAACTGATTGTCACTCCTCTATCTCAAATTATTTTCATTCAATATTCGGCAGTAAAGTGGAAGGCTCCATGCAGAATCATGTCAAACAAATATAATAGTATATATCCATCAAAAAAATTTTGTTAATCAAAAATATTTTTTTAAATATCATAATGAAATTGAAAAAACTTAATTTTTTAACTAAATGTAATTTTTATAATTAAACCGAATTTAATTTACTGTTTTAATTGAATCTAATTTAATTTGTTTTATTAAAAAAAAACTTTTAATGAATGTTTAACAATACAGTTCTTAAGTATGCTCAATACCATCAACAAAATTTTTTAAGATTAAGAACATGTTGAAAAATGTGAAAAAATTAGAAAAAAAGGTCTGTTTTGAATATTGCTAATTTTTTTGTTTTTGAAATTTAAACAAGTGTAACATAAATTTGCATATGTCATTTTCATGGTCAGGAATATTACCATCGCGAATTCTAACATGCATTCTGATTTACCATGTACTTAGTAGTAACTTTTCTCTTATCTCATTTGTAACTACTGAGTATAATCTTCTTGTCTGGTTGATTTTCTTTATAACTCCATTCAATTTAAAAACCAGAGTTGCATGATCCAGAGATCTTACTTGATTTGATACAAACATAAATCTTATTTCCATACACATTGACAGTTGTTTTTGCTTCAAATTCACCCATAGATTGTTGTCTGATACATACTTTCAGATGGCATTATTTTTGTTTTGTCACATAATCAGTTATGTAGTCAAGACTAACCTTTGATACTGAGACCTTATTAAAACTTTGAGACCGAAACTCGAGATTTCAAAATTTGTGCATTTTGCTGTTTCAAAAAATTATCATCACCACTTTAAAGTTGAATTTTTTCAAATTTCTAGCATTTTTCTAATCTGTTTTGGTTGTTTCTTACTAATACAACAGAGAAAAAAACTCGTTGAGTTACAGAAGTTTTATACAGCCATATCCTTGCAATATTGACAGTTTCAAGACAACAGGCTTGCAACCAAGACCTGTAACCTTTGAGAGCAAGATGAGACCTGAAACCTTCAAGACCGAGACTAAGACTCGCAAAAATGGTCTCAATACGAAGTCTCAAGACTTATCACTGCAAATTATCTGAAAAAACTGTCGAATCAAAGCAGTTGTTAAATTTGTTGACTTACAAAGTTGCTATCTTTTTATGGTCCGACAATTTTCATGGTTGCCTTTATGCTTGACATGCATGATACAGCAATTCACCAGTCAATGAAATTCTTCCTAACATCAACCTCATGTAATATACAAGGTAAATGAGCAACAAATTATTTATTTTGTGTCCATAGACAATAACAGCATTACTTAGGGCTAATTTCCTCAATTCTCTTCATTATCTTTGTTATTGATCTTGAAGAGACATGGTAGTACTAGTAGCCACGGACT
>Ga0210059_1010549_pt1 | contig 14233 bp, 6 predicted proteins | sample Ectturendosymbi2_FD_188042 | JGI IMG/M metagenome (GOLD analysis project Ga0210059, IMG submission 188042) | Ecteinascidia turbinata endosymbiont from Florida, USA - Sample 2 (SPAdes) (version 2) | ecosystem: Host-associated > Tunicates > Ascidians > Unclassified | place: Key West, Florida... | reverse complement strand
TCTCCGTTAAATATTACATCGTTTGGTTGTTCACAAAAATTGGTCGCATCAAACCAGTGTATGAAGTAGTGGGATGCTGTAGCCTGTAGACACAGAGTGGCGAATTTCCGTTCTCAGCATGCATTGACAGCAAGTTCTTTTCCGCAAAGCATGGTTGCGCGACTGGTTCTCAACCTGCTTAAATCTCGGGACACCATTGCAGTGCTGCAGCGATCTACAGCTTTTGATGCATTTCCTCTCTAGCATACACGAATATTTTTGAATGTGTGAAAACAATATATGTTTAATTTGATAACTCTAAACCATTTTCTTCTGGTGGCTTGGCTTTGCCAGGAATACATTTTACTTCCGTTTACTGTATAACCGCATTACCCATATTACATTTTATACCCAGAGCAAAAGACTTTTACTAACTATTATGCACTGTTCCCTTTACAAAATAACCAGTTTCGCCCTTGGGAGGTCTGCAGCCTAAATGACCCTTGGTCCTTCGCAGCCTCCCACTCCCTCATGCATTTTATACATTGATGTACTTGGAAGTCATCGCAGTTCTACATCATAATAAGCATGATGACGTCGTTCATGCGTATGTCTCAAAAGCTTGTGTTTCATCAAAGTAAATGTATTTGCGCCATCAAGCGTATACTCTCAACTACCGCAATGTATGTGTCCTCGTTTTCCTTCATGTATTTGCGTTTTCCATGTTACTGCGATGCATGCTTAAATTCAAGCGACTTGCGTGTGGATTGAAGACGTTACTCAATACAATAATAATACTTGTTAATACTTCTTACAATTGCTTGTCTACTAAAACTAGTTGAAATTCAAGAGCAAACAAGTCTACTTCGTTATTTTCTCACTGATGCTTGTTTCCTGGAACTCTTTGGAATTGAAGTGCAAACAAACTCAAGTTACAACACATAAAATGTTTGTGTATTTTGATGCTTACTTTCAACTTTGAATATGTTGCGTCCGAAGCTATTTCATACTGTCGTTGAGGAAGCACATTTCGGTTCAAGAAAAATGCGTAATAGAAGAATCATTGTAGGTTGGATGTTTCGCGTAAAGACTGATTTTTTGTGTATATTTCAAGTTTCGTGGGTATAGATTGGACGTTTCGTGTGCAGCCGAAGAAATCTTCGTAGAAATTTCGTATCTCTGCGTTGTGTAATATTGGAATAGTTATGCAGGATACAAGTATGGAAAATCTCTAGTTTGCAATCAAATAGAACTGAACCACGGGGCTGTGATGCTCACCTAATTTTACCGCACTGATGCACTAACGAGCGGTAGAATCGGAGTGATTTTGCTTATATCAACTCATAATATGCACCTTTTTCTGAAGCGGCCCTAAAGAAAACATTTGAAGTGAAATGCTTTCACGACATCATAGGAAGTGTCTTAAAACGACTGAGTGCAACATCCCTAGTCGAAGGCAACAGCAACTGAACGGTGATTACAAGCGCAAATCACAAACATAAAAAAGTTGATGGCTGCATTGAAATAAATTTCTAACGCACATTGATTATGCAAAATACGGAGATAAAAATGTTGCAAGTTCCATTCAAATCGATTCAAACGCAAGACCATTACTTTTTGTCTAACTGGTGCGGGATTCCTATGCTGAAAATGGAGCGATCTCCTTCTTTCAAACTCATACATTATTTGACTCTTGCTACACAAACACTTCGTATATCTGTATTGGCACAATTACGCAGATTACAAGCATGAACACGTTGGGGTTGCATTCAAATCCTTTTATAACGCAACACGGTATCGTTCACCTAGATTTGCAACACCTGATGTAAGCCAAAGAAGGATATAAATGGAACCTATCTGCTTCTTGCTTCAAGTTGAAACTCATATTAGACAGCTTGCTAGTCTGAGTAAAAGATTTATTTCTTTGTGTGTATTTTCAGCAAACTCATTTTTTATTTCAATGTATAGTTTTTCTTGTGGAAGCACTCCGTGAAAATGAAATGCAAACAAACACAAACTGCATAAACCAAAAAGGTTTTCATCATTTTCAAATCAGTGCAATCGCAGGACATTCTAAGTGATTCTTTTTGAAAGTTCATCTGGTTTATGCCTGTCAGTTGTGCTTGGATCATACTACATTTGCTTGGGGGATTTTGAGTTACTCCTTATGGAGAACAATTGATTTTCAAAAAGTGAAAGTGAATTCTTTTTCAGTATTTCCGAAACGGCAAAACGTGTTTAGGTCTGTACTGTACCGAACATATACTGACATATGTTGAAGTTGACCACCCACCTAAGCTTTCAGAAAGAGACCACAAATAAAAAAACAGGGTTCTGAATTAGAAAATTCGAGTCGGGAAACCACACAGAATCAATTAGCAAAAGCTCTGCTCTCATCCACGCAGGCTAAACTGCAACAGACCAATTTACGCGATTTTTCCTACTGATGTTTGTCTTTTCAAACTTGTTGGAAATGAAAAACAAACAAGTAAAACTTACAAAACATACTTTTGCATTCACACACATCTTTTCAAATATTGTATATAGGCTATTTTCCAACAGCCTACTGCACGCTGTTCTTTTTGCTACTCATGTTGTTTCGTAGCGTTTGCCACCAGGTTTAAAATCAAACAAATAGATGAATAAGCTCTTCTGGTGATTATATTTTATTATCAGCCAACGTTTTGCCCACCTATTCAAGTGGGTTTCTTCAGGGCAGTGTTTTCAACCACAAAACATGTAACATACCAATAACAAGAAACAATGAGTAGTATGACGTACAAAGACAAAAAAGCGCAAAGCTGGCCAACTCGTAATAAGAATGGTGACAGCGTGTTACACAAATAAAACATCCCTCTAATTACACAAAGAAAACATCCCTCAACGGCCCATAGTATCCTTCACAGACTCACCTACCTACGGTCTAGCTAAGGAATTATCCTTTCTACTGAAACCTCTTATCGGAAAATCAAAATATCACGTAAGAAACTCTTCAGATTTCGCATCTTCAATTTACTGATGAAATACTCCAAACTGATGAAATAATGGTCTCATTTGATGTGATATCCTTATTTGCAAAAGTCCCAATTCAATGGGCAATAGCTAAACAACGTCTTCAATCCGATCCTGACCTGAGTCAACGCACAGGTTTGTCAACCAGTGACCTTATCAAGGGAGTTGAAATTTGCTTAAATTCAACTAATTTTACCTTTCGTGGAAAACTTTACAAACAAGTTTTTGGAACAGCAATGGGCTCCCCCGTCTCATCAGTAGTGGCAAACTTAGTCATGGAAGACATTGAAACACGGGCTCTAGAAACCTTTACAGACCCTCCACGTTTGTGGAAAAGGTATGTAGATGACACTTTTGTGATCATGAAGAGATCAAAGTTGTCCGAATTCTTGACACATCTGAACAAAATAGAAAACTCTATCCAATTCACGATGGAAAAAGAAAAAGAAGGATGCCTTCCGTTTTTGGACTTCCTGGTTAAGCGTTCGCCAAGTGGCCACTTACTCTCAGCAGTATAACGTAAGCCAACCCATTCAGATAGATACCTCAACTGTAGATCAGAACACCCTATACAGCATAAACAGTCAGTAGTTAACATTCTTTTCCAACGAGCCAAAAAACTTTCCTCCACAGCCCAAGACCTGAACAGCGAACTGAAATACGTGAAACGAACTCTTTTGTTGAATGGTTATCCGAAATGGATAATTAAAAATAGAAAGAAGAAGCAACACAGCAGATCGCCTGAGTTTAGATCCAAAATCGTTTTGCCCTGCTCAGCAGACTTGGGAAAGACTTTGAAACGGATTCTGGAGAGACATCGTATACAAACCTTTTTCAAGCCTATAATTAAACTTAATACAATTTTAGCTTCAGGAAAAGATGCAGTTCCTGCTAGCAAACGTCGAGACGTCGTTTATGAAATTCCTTGTGGGAGCTGTGAACACAGATACATTGGTGAAACAAAACGAAGCCTGAGTACTAGACTGAAAGAGCACCACAGGGACGCTTTACCAAGAAATATTCTCAAAAACCGAGAGAAAACAGCTCTAACAAAACACGCAGCCCAAAGTGGCCATGCTTTCAATTGGGTTCATGCTCATGTTCTGCACCGTGTAAATAATTACCATAAACGCATCTTTTTAGAATCTTTGTATAATAATTTAAAAACTAACACCGTGAATGATAAAAGTGCAAATTTCCCGGCTATTTATTACAACGTTTTAAAACATGAGTGAAGCTTATCCGTTATATACCTGACTTTGAGTTTGTCTTCCTATTGAACGCCTTTGTGCCTGTAGATTCATCAACTCTCACAACACAGTTTTACACATTTGTTCGCTATTTTTCACACATTCTGTTCTCTATTTTACCCCATAGCTTATGATAGTTAACCAGTTTTTTTTTCACTTTTTTATGTAGGTATTGACCTGTTTTATTTGTTATACTTCATCATCTCTCAGCGTATTTTTAACACCGTGAAAAATAATTTCCCTGAGTGAAGCTTATCCGCTACCGGACTTTGAGTTTGTCTTCTTATTGACCACCTTTGTGCCTGTAGATGTGCCAACTCTCACCACACAGTTTTACACATTATTGGTTCGCTATTTTACACTTATTCTTTATTTTACCATATACCTTTGCGCTATTTAACCGGTTTCTTATACATTCCAATATAGGCTTTGCCCTGTTTTCTTGTGTTATTGCGCTTCATCATTTTCCAACGTTTTTTCATTTTACACTTCCACGTATTTTCTGTGACACGCTGTCACCATTCTTATAACGAGTTGGCCAGCTTTGCGTTTTTTTGTCTTTGTACGTCATACTACTCATTGTTTCTTGTTATTGGTATGCTACATGCTTCGTGGTTGAAAACATTGCCCTGAAGAAGCCCACTTGAATAGGTGGGCGAAATGTTGGCTGATAATAAAATATAATCACCAGAAGAACTTATTCATCTGTTTGTTTGAGCCTACTGTATTTCGTGTTTGCATGATTCAGGTGAACGAAGAGTGCAACCTGTAGGCTAGCCCATACCCGAGTATACTACACGATTTTTCTTATTGTTGCTGCTGTTGCGATCGGAAATCCCGAGCGGCATATGCGCAAAGCTTCGCACTGTGGCAGCAAGCAACAATAGAGTTCACATGCCATGATCACTCTATAATTGCTTGTTCGCGCCACATATATCTATGGTGTTTTTCTTCACGCACATCCCGTTCGTGGTGAATCACACATTTAACGCAACATCACCGGAGAGGCTGCAACACTGCGTAGATTGCGTTCAAATTCAAACGCAAGGGCCAAGAAATATAAAAACAAGCTATGTTTTTTTGAAGATAAATCATTTTTTACGTTTTGGATTGTCATGTATTTTGAACTTCAGTTTCAACACGTTTCGGAGAAAAGAAACGCGAAGCTTGCTTTGCAGTAGATTAGCCTGCGTGGCTGAAATCAGAGCTGTTGATTCCGCGTGGTCTCACGACTCGGATTTTCTTATTCAGGACCTTATTTTTTGATTTGTGGACACTTTCTGAAAAGCTTAGGTGTGCTGTCAACATACATGCCATTACGTGTTCGGTGCAACCAAGTACGTTTTCACGACTCGGCAGTGTTGAGAAAAAGCTTTACTAAAATGCTTTGTTCTGCAAAAAATCAGAGAGCACCAACCAAATGCGATATGAAGCAAGCACAACCGACAGGCATGAATCAGATCAACTATCAGAAAAGATCACTTAGACGAAATTAACAAACAACTCAATGCCGAAATATATGAATGGCCTTCGATTGCACTAACTGCAACTACACTTATTTGAAAACGATAAAAACATTTTTCCTTTTTGTAATTTGTGTTTATTTGCACTTTAATTTCACGCAGTGCTTGCAGGGAAAACTCCATTTAAATCCAAAGAGATCTTGGTAAAATACACACACAGAAAAGCAAATGAAAACAAACTGCGTAGTTCATCAAAAAAAGAGTAGATAACATTATTCAGAGTTCACTTTGGTCTTCTCCAACTCGGGAAAACTTCCAGAAATATTGCAGCAAAAACAAGAATGACTTACATTGTGTTGGAAGTCTCCTAACGCTTTCATGGAAATTTGTATTGAGTGATAAGCAAGCTGTGTAATATGAGTTTCAACTTGAAGTAAGCATTGCGCAGCTGCTATTTCAACTATGCTTTGGCTAATTAGTTCTGCAAAAACTTAGGTGAACAGTATCATATCGCGTTCTACTAAAATTTGAATGCATTGTTCACATATTTCCAATGTTCATAAGTATCCCAAAACAAAGATGCAAAATTCTTCATTGCGTAGCAAGAGTTAATTTGTCAAAACGATTCTCAAACAAGTAAAACCCTATATTTTCAGCCCTGGTATACAGCACCAAGGCAAAAGCTTGCGTGTATATCATGGTCTTGTGTTCGATATGAATGAAAACCGGGAAATTATTGTATTTGTATTCTGCATATTCAGCAAGCACTAGAAATTTACTTCAGTGCAACCAACAACCTGTTTATTCCGAAACTGCACTTTGAAACCTGCGCTTCGATTTCAAAGCGTTCGATATGACGGGAATAAACGCAAAGCATGTTCTCTGTTTTATCCTTGAGAGTAGCTGTTCGGCAATATTGATGATAGGTTTCAAACTGTCCCACGCAATTGTGATAATGAAAGCACAACTGACAGGCATGGATGAGACTAACTTTCTAAAAGTATCACTTAGATCAGCCATGTCCAACCCAAATAGCTTTCTGAGCCAAAAATTAGGTCACTGGTTTAACCAGGGCCGCACATTGAGTGACATATTGATGAGGGCCGCACATCGAATGCCTTACTTTGATTTTAGCAAACTAAATTTACCTTAAGGTAATGTACTGAAAGCGTTCGAATCCGAGCTGCAATGGTAACAGACGTGATAAAGTGGCACTAAGGACCACCTGCAACAAAAATGTCAAATTCAAGATACTCAAAATAAGGACAGGTTGTCAGTATGTAGGACACTTTTACTACAGCGAACGCCTGAACTGGGCCGCACAAAACCTTCAACTGGGCCGCGGGTTGGACATAGCTGACTTAGATCAACAAAAATAGTAAAATTTCAATGCCGAAAATGTGTGGATGCACTGTGATTGCAATTAATGGTGACAAACAGAGAAACAGGTTTGGCCGCAGCACTTTTTGCTGGATTTTTGCTGAGTGTTGTGCTGTAGACACTTCATTTGTGCAGTCCCAATTGTTCCTCAGAACGAACAAAGCATGACATCCTTGCAGCAAAGCTTGACACAGATTTCGCACCAGCGACAGCTTTTGAACCCGCCGCTACCTCGTTTTTTTGCATTGGTGCTTGTAAGCCATTCTAATTGGTTTCAGTAGATAGCAGTCCGTAAGAAGCATTCTATCTGCGCCCATACCTTACAAAACAATTACAAATATCGTAAAAGGTAGAAACATTTGCAAAGATCCACCTAAAATTGCAAAAAAAAGTGTTTGAATATGTGCTTTTTGTGACTTCTGCTTGTTGTACATCAATTCCAACCAAATAGTTTTAGTAGAAAAGCATCAGCAAGAATTTGTCAACAAGCTTGCTGTCTGCGCCCAGATCTTTCGAACTTTTCACAGGTATCTTGTTTGATATGGTGGTTTGTTGTTGGCGCTTTATAACTACAATGGTCTTGTAGCGCCAGGACTGAGTTTGTACAATTTCTGCTTTCATTTCACTCGGTTTGTTTTTGTGTTCCCTGCAGCTCTTCCGCACACCGTACGCCTGGTAAGAAGGCTGCAGTACCAATTTATAAGGTCTTGGTAAGACCCGGCCGAGAGTCGAACTCTCGGACCTACCAGCACCGAAGCGGACGCACTTACCACTAGACCACGGGCTGGTCCACAGGTATCTTGAAAAGTGCAAACATTTGAAAAACAATTGAAGAAAAGGATTGCCTGTAAAAATGTTGATTATTTTTACAACTCTTTGCGCTTGAATTCCAATGCACTCTTGGCGACAAGCATCACCAAGAAAAATTGCGGAGGATGCTCTGCTCTAAGCTAGCCTACACATTGCACTTTTTTTCACGTGAACCATGCAAAGTCGAAATATAGTATTCGAAAATAGCCCTCAAGAACTGTGAATGTGTTTGTGAATATAAAACATATTTTGTTTTTGTAACTGTTACTTGTTTTCACATCAATTCCAACTAGCTTCAGAAGACAATCATCAGTAGGAAAAATCGCGTAGGTTGGTCTGTTGCAGTTTAGTCTGGGTGGCTAAAATCAGAGCTTTTGCTTACTGCTTCTGCGTAGTTTCCTGACTCAGATTTTTTTATTCAAAACCCTATTTTTTGATTTGTGGGCTCTTTCTATAAAGCTTAGGTGGGTGTTCAACATAGGCTATATCAGTATCTATTCGGTACAGACTTAAACACGTTTTCCCGTTTCGGAAATATTGAAAAAGTATTAACTTTCCTTTTTTGGAAGTCAATTGTTCTCTATAAAAAGTAACTCAAAATGCCCCATTTAATATGATCCAAGCACAACTGGCAGACATAAACCAGAACAACGTTCAAAAAGAATCACTTAGACAGGGGTTCCCAAACTTTGTCTGGCCATGTACCCCTTCAGTATTTCGATACATGAGCATGTACCCCTAAACATGGGTGCTACACTTGGATTTTTTTTCTAGGGAAGTGTTATGGTACAGTTTGACCAAAACATGACTGGTTCAAGAAATGATGAAATTAGCAATGTATGAACATGGACAAAAAGATTGAGGAAAATGACGAATCCAATTAAGCTGAAAAGCTAAGATTAATGTATAGAAGGGTCAGTAGTGGATTTTTCAGGGGTGGGTCAAAAGTATTTTTGTAGGGGGCCAAAAGTGGCAAAATTACATTTCCACCACTCGAAACTAAGAAAACAACCTTTTTTGCAAAATGATTGGAAAACGTCCAATTTCAAAATCCGGGGAGGCGTTGGCCCTCTTTTCGACGCCCATGTCCCTAAAACCTCCTGTGACAAAAAGGCTGAGGTAATAACAAAAATGTATTTATCAATAAGCATGTAATGATATTTTGAAATAAATATTCACTGACATTTATTTTAATATTTATTCTTTGAACCAGACACGAAGTCCATGCAGCACAAGCACACACTACCTGCACAACACAGATTGGTAGTAACAGACACAGAACATTTAGTTACGGCGTTGTTGGTAGGATCACAGGATAACAGACGCCTGTTCACTAACTCGTACCACGTGGTACAACACTACGTCCAGAGTAAGACGCGAACATCTTACGTTAAGAAATAGAGTTCAACCCTGGCCATGGTCAGGTGAAGAACGAATGCGTTGTTGTCTGCACACGCCCTCAAACTAACACTGGAACCAGGGTTGCCAGGTTGATCTTTTTTAGACCAAATTTCAGAAATCCGCCTTTGTTTGAAGTTGGTTGGCCTAAAAAATTTTAGTTGGCCTTTTGGCCTTTTTTGGCCTCAACTCAAGTTGGTTGGCCTTAAAAAATTCGTTTGGCCTTTATACGGTGAAAAAGTTTCCTCTGAAGGAAAATATTGCTATTCCATTTTATTCGGCAACACATTTGCAAAGTATTTGTAATAAATGCACTATTAGACCGACGACAGGGTTGTGATGTTAGTAAGATTTGAGGTATGCAAGAATTGAAATAATTTGTTTTGCTTAATCACTGGAAATGTTTACACAGTACACACGTTTCCAGTGATGATGCAAAAAATTCATTTCGTGTGTTGCAAGCGCCAAGTAGGCTCAACGCTTGCAGACCGGTCTGCGTCTCCGCGATATAAATGCGACAATGACATCGAGGAAGTGCTCTTATCATTCTAGTTCAGGGTTTTTTTAAGGCGTTTAAGGGACCCGATTCGGGTCCCTAGAATTTCAAATCGGGTCCCAAGAATCAGAGAAAATTAACACCTAAAATCAGAGAAAATCGGGTCCCTACAGATTGATATCGGGTACCTAACATTTTCCTTTAAAAAAGCTGTTTTAGTTGTAAGTACAGGAGTGAATGGGAGATGACTTTAGTATGGGTGCAGAAAGCTGTCAATGGATCTGTATGCAAACTGTGGCACCATTGTACCCAAAGTGTGCAATCTCACAAACCATGAAATATTAGAGAGACAACAGCAATGAGCTCCAATACAAGGTCAGCAAGACTTAATCCAAAATTTCGAAGAAAATTTCTAATGATATTCTTGTAATTTAAGTGTTCCTGTGTGACAAAGAAATAGCAATGCCACAAACAAAATTTGACCTTTTTCTGGTCTTGAAATAATCGGTTTGGCCTTTTTCTGGCCTCTTTTCAGCACTGTTTGGCTTTTTATTGAAATTTTCATCTGGCAACCCTAACCGGAACGTCCGGGCACTCAGTCACAAAATAAATAGGGGTTGTAGTGTTCAAAGAAGTATGAATATAAACAATCTGACAGCATCAAAGCGCGCAACTATGTATTGTTGGACTTTTTCCATCGTTCAAGAAACAGGTACACATTTTTTCGCAATAAGGCCTCAAAGGTACGAATGTTACATTGAACCTGATGACTACTAACACTCGTTCGCCACGGTGTACAGAGCCCTGCAACCTACGTTATAGGCCACACGCAATCTGCGGATGTATGTCTTCCTGAAATCACACCATAATTGTGATGCATACATAGATGTACAGAAGGAACGAAAAAGTGCATTTTTCACTGCGTTCGAAAAATCGGGAAAAAAAGCTCGCAGGTTGTTTGCTACACAATATTGATATCGCAGTTGTCTCTGAAAGTCTTTGTCATCTGAAAGCTCAACATCTAATACAATTCGCAAATATTTGTAGTGGAAAATAGATTTTACTCTTTGTACACCAGTGTCAGCAACGGGATGACCGTGCTTTTTAAGGTCTTAGCCTTAAACGTCACGCAAACAGTATTGCTGCAGTTGAAAATAATTCCATGCGATTTTGTATGAGCCTGACACACATCTAGTATACTTTGCAACCCACGTACACTTGGACAAAACACTCAGCAAACATCAAGTGGTTCAACAGGACTTCACCAATATAACACCCAGCTTGGACGCTGTTAAGTTCAAGAGATAAATCATCTAAATATACAGAAAACAAGTATGGATTCAATACTCCCCGAAACGGTTCGGACAAGTTCATATGTATAAAATATTTGAATTGAATAATGTATAAAATATTTTTCCTTTCTGTTGCTAACCCTAAATGTACCCCTTTCGATAAGCAAATGTACCACTAGGGATACATGTACCCCAATTTGGGAGCCCCTTACTTAGAATGTACTACAATTGCACTGAATGGTGACGAATAGAGAAATAAGTTTGGTCATAGCAGCTTTTGCTGGATTTTGCTAAAGATCAACAATGAACTACGTCATTGCGACAAAGGTCGACACAGATTTCGCAACAGCGACAGATTTTCAACCCGTCCCTTCGTTTTCTATGCTGGTGCTGTTAGCCATTACAATTAGTTTCGGTAGACACGAATCAGTAAGAAGCATTCTGTCTGCGCTCGTACCTTACAAAATATGTACAAGCATCAGTAGGGAATATTCACAAGCTTGTCATTTGCGCCAGCATCTTGTGAACCCTTCACAAACAACTTGAAAAGTGCAAACATTTGAAAAACAAAGGAAAAGTTTGCATATAAAAAATGTTTCTTGTTTTCACGACTGTTGGATTTGTGCTTGAAGTAGCAACCTGCATAACTATTCCAATATTACACAATGCAGAGATACGAAATTTCTACGAAGATTTTTTCGGCTGCACCCGAAACGTCCACTCTTTACCCACGAAACTTGAAATATACACAAAAACTTCAGTCTTTACGCGAAACTTCCAGCCTACGGTGATTCTTCTATTACGCATTTTTCTTGAACCGAAATTTGCTTCCTCAACGAAAACCTAAAAATCAGTGTAAAATAGCTTTGGACGAAACATATTCAAAGTTGAAGGTAAGCATCAAAATACACAAACATTTTAGGTGTTGTAACTTGAGTTTGTTTGCACTTCAATTCCAAAGAGTTCCAGGAAACAAGCATCAGTGAGAAAATAACGCAGTAGACTTGTTTGCTCTTGAATTTCAACTAGTTTTAGTTGATAAGCAATTGTAAGAAGTATGAACAAGATTGCTATCTTAGCCCACTTGTTACGCAACGTTCACGAGCATCATGAAAACCACACACTTTTGGAAAACAATCGCAGGAAAAGTTTGCAAATAAAAAAGATAAGATTGCTTCTTTTTGCAAATCTTCGTCTCTGCACTTCGATTCTAAAGTATTTTATGTTATAGGCATAAATGCGAAGCATCTTTTCTGTTTTATCCCATACCAGGACTGCACAACGCAGAAAGCTCGAAGGGCCAAATTATCAACATAAATTTACTGCGGGCCGAAAAGTCTATTTCATTTCGATGTGGAGGTTGCTTTGTAGTATGGAAGAAATTCTGAAGCGACAATTACTTATGCGAGGTCGAGAATTTGCAACATTTTCAGCAATTGAGAAAGCTTTCGCGGGCCGCAAGAAAAGCTTTCGCGGGCCATATGCTGTGCAGGCTTGCCACCTTGAGAAAGGTCGCGGCAAAATGCCATATAGTGAAAATGATAAGTGAGTTAGAAACAAAGTGATCTCTCCCATTTTGTCCCTGGTTTGGCGTATCATTGTGGCAAGAAGTTAGGTGATGCACTTCTGATCACAGTTTTTGTAAAAATGGCTAACAGAAATTTTTGGAGCAAAGGTGCTTTACGCAAACGCACGGATTACAAATCGATTGGAAACAGGCCAGTGTACATCAAATATGATTCATGATTCGATTGGAAACTAGCCGCTGTATATCTGTGATTTATGAATCGATTGGAAACTTGCTTCTGTATATCCATGATTTGTGAATGGATTGGAAACCGGCCTCTGTGTATCTAGCCTACGATTTATGAATCGATTGGACACGGGCTGTAGTTTTTTTCTCTTGGATAGTCATACATTTATATAAGAAATTACTAGGTAGGTCAAATTACTAGGTCAATATTACTAGGTAGGTTATTTTTCTGGATGATTGAACAAAAATTTACTCACTGCACCAGTAGAGAAAGGCAGGAGGACCGGCAGGTGCGAAAGCGGGGCGGTTTGAAGTGCCATGTTTGCAGGGAAATCCCGCTTAGTTAATCCGGTTTTAATGCCGATGGACGTCCTTGTCGCGAGTCACCACCAAGTTGTTTTGGCCATATATGTCCACGATTACCTTTCGCAATCTCAGCCATTTGTCGCACTTCAGCTGACCATGGGCATCCCTGCCCAAATTTTAGGAAAACACCCTTTTTTCTTAAAAAATAAAAAACTTCTGCAGATTTTGATGCAAAGTACCTTTTGAAAAAATCAGCTACTGGAGGAATGGGGTTGATATGTGCTTTTTACATCTTTGAACCATTCAGTTCAAAATCGAGTTATCCCGCTCCACCTACGATAACCTGGTCAGGGTTAAATGTGCCCCTTCAGGTAGGCAAATGTACCCCTGGGCAGTGGCGTAACTGACGGGGGGCAGGGGTGCGCGCCGCTCCCCCTGGCAAGCTAAATGTAAAAAATGGGGCCCCTCAGAGATTTCATGAACTGTAGAATATGAAAGTGCTTCTGCAATTTTTGGAAATCCGTTGATCTTGACATTTTAAATGCTGAAATAGTGCAGTGCTTAGCAAACCAACAATCCTCAAATGAACCGTAAATTCAAAGTTGTTGCAGTGCAGCGGCGTGCAGTGTACAATACATCATCTTGAACGTGCATTCTGTGTGTGGTGAAATAATCGCCCATAAGTGTGGAATGTTGCTGCCATTTGGGGCCATTATAATGGTCAATGGTCAATGGTTTATTGTTTCATATGACTCAACCAACAAGCAGAAGCATCATAAAAGCCATCGTATGCAGTAAGCCAACCATTAGCGAACATTAGAACAAATGAAAACACAATGGCACAATAGCTGATCAGTGTAAACAAAGAGGGGCGCTGTGTCATACAGGATAGGCGAAAGACCGTGGTGGTCATCTAGTCAACCAACCCTGTTTATCATTTTTTGATAAGTGTTGAGAAACAAACAGTTGGACATCAAATAAGCATAATGAAAAGAAAAACAAAAAAACGAATGAGCGCGGAACATGGTGAAGAAAATGTACAGGTGAAACCGCATGCCTATGTACACAGATGAGTGGATCGAATTTAAGTGAAG